>UMHA01077365.1_pt1 | contig 127967 bp, 117 predicted proteins | sample 1965401 | NCBI WGS metagenome assembly UMHA01 (sample SAMEA4836085, study PRJEB28245) | human gut metagenome | biome: gut microbiome; material: fecal sample | place: Denmark | collected 2008 | reverse complement strand
ATATTTGTGGGTTACCCTGCTGAGAAAATAGGTTGTTGCCAGACTTTATATATTCCTCTTTAGCTCAGTTGGTAGAGCGCTCGGCTGTTAACCGATAGGTCGTTGGTTCGAGTCCAACAAGAGGAGCCATAAACGATTTTCGTCGAACCATTTGAAAGTCTTGATATAAAAGGATTTCAAAATTTAGACAAAATCAAAAAAGAGAAAGAAGTTAGTTTGATTCTATAAACTAGCTTCTTTTTTGCTATAAAAAACAAAAATCTTTAAGGAATTTATAAGTATTTTATGATGATTCTCGAAATCATGAAATTCGTTATTTAAATTTATAATTTTTTAAAATTTATTTTCCTCAAATAGCGAATCTTCGTGAAATATAAGAAATATGTTCAAAAGCAACTAGATCAACTTGATAAAAATTTTATGGATTACTTATATTACTGGAATGAAAAGTATTATAGAAATGGATTTGCAGATATAATTGAATTGTTTTATTTATGAAGCAGATGAAAAAAACACTGCAAAAAGCATTGATACCAATGTTTTTTGCAGTGTTAGAAAATAAAAATGAACGTACTTAAAGAATCAAAAATAATGTATAAAATTTATAAATTATATTGACTTTTTTAGTAAAAGTGCTATTATACTAATTGTAGGTAATCAAGGGTCAGTAGCTCAGTTGGATAGAGCATCGGCCTTCTAAGCCGAGGGTCAGGGGTTCGAATCCCTTCTGGCTCACCAAAAAAGAATTATTTCTATTTTTGAAATAATTCTTTTTTTATTGAAATAATAGAAAAAAAATGATATAATTCGGAATAACAAGTTATGTATTGCTAAGAATGCAATAATTAAATACATAAAAATAAAAAAATAGAATTAAGAAAATTAATTTTTTGTAGTGTACTATTATAATAGTTAATGAGATTGGTTCTATATTTTGACTATTACATAAATTATATGTATTAGATAATATAGAAATTAATTAAATAAATAGAAAGGTTGAGAATACAAAATGAAAATAATTAACAACATACTTGAAAGTATTGTTATGGAAGCATTTAAAAGGGCAGGATTTGATAGTAAATATGGTAAAGTGAGTTTATCAGACAGACCAGATTTATGTGACTACCAATGCAATGGAGCTTTAACAGCAGCTAAAGAATATAAGAAAGCACCATTTATGATTGCAGATGAGGTTGTAAAAAATATTGAAAATCAAATGATAAAAAAGGTTGAAATGGTTAAGCCAGGGTTTATAAACATAACTTTGTCAGAAAAGTTTTTAAGTGAATATTGTCAGAAAATGATTGAAAGTAATAAGTTGGGATTTGAAGACATTAAAGGAAAAAAAATTGTTTTAGATTATGGTGGACCTAATATTGCAAAACCATTACATGTTGGACATTTAAGACCAGCAGTTATTGGTGAGTCTATAAAAAGAATTCACAAATTTGTTGGAGATGAAGTAATAGGTGATGTGCATTTGGGAGACTGGGGATTGCAAATGGGTTTAATAATCGAAGAGTTAAAAGTTAGAAAACCAGATTTATTGTACTTTGATGAAAATTATGAAGGGGTCTATCCAAAAGAACCTCCGTTTACAATAGATGAATTAGAAGAAATATATCCAGCTGCAAGTAAAAAAACTAAAGTAGAAGACAATGCAACAGCTGAAGAAATTGCATTTGCAGAAGAATTTAAAGAAAATGCAAGAAAAAATACTGGTTTACTTCAACAGCAAAAAAGAGGATATTATGATTTGTGGAAACAAATAGTAGCAGTATCGCTAGAAGATTTAAAAAAGAATTATGAGAAATTAAATGTTAACTTCGATTTATGGCTAGGAGAAAGTGATTCTCAAAAATATGTTCCTGAAATGATAAAGATGATGGAAGATAGAAAAATAATATATGAAAGTGATGGAGCAATGGTTGTTGACGTACAAGAACCAACAGATAATAATACAATTAATCCGTGTATGATTTTGAAACGCGGAGGAGTATCGTGTTATCAAACTACTGATTTGGCAACACTATTACAAAGAAAGAAAGAATTTAATCCAGATGAAGTTATATATGTAGTAGATAAAAGACAAGAGATGCATTTTGTTCAAGTCTTCAGGTGTGCTAAAAAAGCGGACTTGGTAAATTCCGATACTGTATTAACATTTTTAGGATTTGGAACTATAAATGGAAAAGACGGAAAACCTTTTAAAACAAGGGATGGAGGAGTAATGCGTCTTGAAAAATTAATAGAAGAAGTTAATAAAAAAATATACAATAAATTAGCAGATAATAAAGAAATGACTGAGAAAGAAAAAAATGAGATTTCAAAAATTGTTGGTTTAGCTGCATTGAAATATGCTGATTTATCAAATCAAATATCAAGAGATTATATTTTTGATATAGACAAGTTCACTTCGATAGAAGGAGATACTGGTCCATATATTCTTTATACAATAGTTAGAGTAAAATCAATTATTAAAAAATATAAAGAGAACAATCCTAATTTTGTAAAAAGTAAAATAACTATACCAGGTTCAGATGTAGAAAGAAATATTATGTTGCTTATTTCACAATTCAACCTAACGATAGAACAAGCATATATTGAAAATGCTCCATATAAAATATGCAGTTACTTGTATAAATTAGCAACTGAATTTAATTTATTCTATAATAATACCAAAATATTAAAAGAAGAAAAAGCAACTGCAGAAGCTCATATTGAATTAATTACATTAGTTAAACATGTATTAGAAATTGGTATAGATTTGTTAGGATTTTCAGCACCAGATAAGATGTAAACAGAACTAGGAGGAAAAGTATGAAATCGGAAGATGCAAATATAATAATTAAAATGAAACGAAATATACATCATTTGATTTTAAGGAAAAGAATCCACAAAAGAAGTTTTACACTCATTTCACAAAATTGTGTTGGTGGAGTGATATACCATATGCTAGATATGCCTTTTAAAACACCAACAATAAATCTTTATATAAATGATGAAGATTTTGTGAAACTAGCGGAAAATCCCCGATATTATTTTTCTATTGAACCTGAGCCATTATTAGAAAAATATATCGAACCAACCGATGAACAAGTAAATTATCCTTTAATTAAAGTTGGTGATATAACAGTATATTGCAGACATTATAATAGCTGTAAAGAGGCTATTGATTCATGGAACAGGAGAAGGGAAAGAATAGATTATAATAATATTTATGTTATTGCTACGAGTTGGAATCTACATGAAAGTGTAGAATTAATAGAAAGAATAGGAAAATGCGGATATCCAAATGTAATATTTACATATGAAAAATATGATTTGCCAAATTGCGTATATCTTAAGGGAGATAAATGGAAAAAAGACAAAAGAGGATTCGTGAAACCAGCAATACCAAATTATTCTAAAAATGGATACATAAGGAACTTTGAAGAATTGTTCGATTTTCCTAAGTGGATAAACTACGGAGTAGTAGAAGAAAGATAGGAGGTAATTTTTATGAAATTAGCAAAAAATGAGCTTAGAATTTCTATTACAGCAGCCTGTAATATGAAATGTGTGTATTGTCATAATGAGGGTAATACAAAAATGGCAATGCTTACAAAAGAACAAATTAGAGAAATTGTAGAGGCAAGCAAAGATTTTGAACTTAAAAAGATAAGAATTACTGGAGGAGAACCACTTGTATCTCCATATGTGGAAGAAATATGCCAAATGCTAACAGAAGAATATGAAATTAGTGTAGAAATGAATACAAATGGAATTGAAATTGAAAAATTGCTTAGAATGATAAAAAAAGGATGGTTAAAAAAAGTTGTAATTGGCATGGATTATTTTGATAAAGAAATATCAAAAAATTCTCCAATGGGTAAAAGTTCTGCTACAATAAAAAACAATATTCTTGAAATCAAAAAAACAGGCTGTGAAGTTCGTATAGCCACGGTATACAATGATGATGATGAAAATACTGAAAATATTGTAAGGTGGGCAGTTGATAATGATATTGGAGTAAGAGTTTTAGAAATTGTTAGAGAAGAAACTGATGAAGAATATAGCAAAAGATATATGAATCTTCAAAAGAAAATTGCTGCTGATATAGAACTTGACTGGCATATAGATAGTGTTATGGAAGAATTAAATGGCGCTAAGGATGGAAAAGTATTAGTAAAATTTTATCATTCTCTTTGTAGAGTAGGCTTATGTAATATCTGTAAAAAGGTACCATTTAGGATAACAAGCAGTGGTATAGCTAGACCATGCATCTTAACTTCATCAACAGATGTTGATTTATTTGACGGAAGCATACGTGAGAATATTACTAAAGTTATGAAACAAGAAATTGATATCAACAAAATAAGAAGTTCGGAAGTTATTTTAAAATAGAAAGGAAATATACTGTGGCTGTTGAAGAAAGTATCTTAAATAAGGAAAGTATTAAAAAAATTATGATTGAACAATATGGTATATCAGTTGAAGCAATAAAAAAAATAAATAGAGGAAGCGCCAATGTGTTTGAGATTTTTTCAAAAGGTAGTCATTATATATTAAAAGAATTCCAAAGTAAAATTGACATTGATAAGATTAAAATTGAATATATGGTTGTTGAACATTTAAGAAGAGATGGAGTAACTACACCAAAATATATTTTAAATAAAAATGGAGAATTATACTTTGAATTTAACAAAAGGCTTTTAATAGTACAAAAATTTATAGAGGGACAAGTTGTGGATTCTAATACGTCAAATCAAGAACAAATTATAGAATCTGCATGTGTATATGGAAAAATAATAAAGTCATTGGAAAACTTTAAATATGAACTGCCTGATTTTAAGAGACATTATATGTCAAAAGAATTGTGCGAGCAAGATATAAAAAATATTGAACAATTAATAAAAATAAATAAGAATAAATATGTTAATGATGCATTATTGCATAAAAGGAAAATATTATTAAAATTGAAAGATTTGGATTATACTTGGCAGAATAAGTTAACATATAAAAAAAGTCATGGTGATTATACGGTGACTCAATTTATTTATAATGACAAAGAAAACATAGAAGCAATAGTTGATTGGGTATCAACAAGGAAGATTCCCGTTGCAAGAGAGTTAATTAGAAATTATTTTTTTATGGCTAAGGAAATAAAAAAACAAAATGTTAATTTCGAGTTTTTCTTAGAGTATATAAAGGAATTTGAAAAATACCAAGAATTAAATGATTATGACTTAAAATATATGCCATTATTGTATCTAATTGAATTATCGAGAACAATATATGGTTATGAGCAATATGTTTACAATAACTTAGTAGAATATTTAGATTTTGGAAATAAACTCTATAATCAATGTTTATGTGTAGAAAAAAATAGTGATGAACTGTCAAGAGAGTTACTAAAGTTAAAAAAATGTAAATAAAATGAAAGGAATGAAAAAATATGAACTATTCTAACGAATGCCCTTTTTGTACTGAGACAAGATATATTAACAATAAATTAGCAAATTTACCAGCTGAAGAGGCAATATTATTTGAAAATGAAGATATATATGTGAGAGTTGATATTTCACCACTATGTTTAGGACATATTTTAATTATAACGAACAAACATTATTTAAACTTTTTTGAGATTCCGAAAGAAATGAAAATTCAGGTTAACAAAATAAAAGAAAAAATAAAAGAAGTTTATAAAGAAATATATAATTCTGATGTTCTGTTTTTTGAACATGGCTCTGCACAGTCAGGATATGCAGGAGCAAGTATAGATCATGCACATTTACACTGTATTCCATACAAATTTGATTTGACGGAATCTTTAAATAGAGAACTTGGACAGGCTGAGGAATGTGATATATTATCACCAGAGAAACATTTTAACAATGAATTTTCTTATATTTATATAGAAAGTGAAAAGAATGGAAATAAAATTTATAGAGTTGAAAGGCTACCAAGCCAATTCTTAAGAAGATTGGCGTTCGAAAAACAAGGAAGTCAAGAATATAAATGGCAAGAGAAATGTATAACATTAGATAGTGTTAAACATTTAAAACAAACAATAGAAGATTTAAAGGATAAGATACTTATAGAATAAAAATCAAGAAATACACAAATGTTAAGTGATGTAAAAATAATACTTATTGGTATATACAACAATTGAGATACAAGGATTAAAAATATATTATATATAATAAACTAATTAAAGAAAAGATTTTTGATTTAATTGCAGGCAAAGGACATAGAGTTACAGATAGATTTCTGGATGATAAAAACTATGATGTAGAGCTTAATTAAAAATTAATTCGTTAGTATGTTGAATTCAAGGAGGATTACTACGTTTATAAGTTGTAAAATTTTTATATAAAGTAAAGAGTTTATAATACAAATTTTTCAAAACTACTTGATTTATATATTTGTTTATGTTAAATTATAACCATAGAATCAAACATAAAATACAATTATAAATACAAGCTCGTGTTCTTCGCACACGGAAGTGCCAAACGAGCCAAGAAAAACAGATAATTATTTATCTGTTTTTTTTATATTTTTAATTTTTTTGACAACAATGTTAATAAATGTTATAATAAAAAACAAGATTATTTAATTATGTTTTAAAAAGAATACAGTAGAGCTTTATGGTGACTAATAGAGAGATAATGGTAGGTGGAAATTATCAGTATATAAAACTTGAATTACAATTCTTATAGTAATTAACGTGTGGCTACGAATAAGCCAATAAATGAGGCAATACGAATTAGGTAAGTATTATTTTTCCTAAAAGTAGTATTGTAAAATAAAGGTGGTACCACGAGTCAGTTCGTCCTTTTTTTTGGATTGATTGACTCTTTTTAATTTTAGGGGGGTGATGTAATGACCCGATGGTTTAAAATGAAAACAATAATCCAAGGGTTCTTCTACATTTATTCATATATAGTTATAAAAAATTAAATAGAAGGAGAAAAATATATATGAATGAAAATAAATTAGAATTAATAAAAAGAAAAGCAGTACAGATCTTTTCAGAAGAAGATTTAGATAAGAAGATTAATAGTGGAAGAAAATTGACAATAAAATTAGGAGCAGATCCATCAAGACCTGATTTGCACATCGGACATAGTGTTGTATTAAGAGTATTAAAACAATTTCAGGATATGGGACACGAGGTTGTGTTTGTTGTTGGGGATTTTACAGGAATGATAGGTGATCCATCAGGAAAAAGTAAAACTAGACCAGCGCTAACTTTTGAAGAAACTAGAAAATCTGCAGAAACGTATTTGGAACAAGCTACAAAGATATTAGATAAGAATAAGACGAAAATTGTATTTAACTCTGACTGGTTATCAAAAATGAATTTTGAAGACGTAATAAAACTTGCTAGTAAATATACTGTTGCTAGGATAATGGAAAGAGACGATTTTAAAAATAGATTTGAAAATAAAATACCTCTTTCAATGCATGAATTATTATATCCTTTAATGCAAGGTTATGATTCAGTTGAGCTAAAAGCTGATATTGAAATTGGTGGTACAGATCAAACATTTAACTTACTAGTTGGTAGAGAATTACAGAGAGATTATGATCAAGCAAGTCAAGTTGTAATGACATTCCCATTATTGGTAGGGCTAGACGGAAAAGAGAAAATGAGTAAATCTTTAGATAATTATATTGGCTTATCAGATGCACCGTTTGAAAAGTTTAAGAAGAGTATGAAGATTCCAGATAACGTTTTAAGACAATATTTTGAACTTGTAACAGATTTACCTATTGAATCAATAAATAGAATTATGGAAGGAGATATAAGGACAGCTCATATGGAATTTGCTAGAGAGCTACTAAGAATGTATGATAAGGATTCTAGTTTTGAAGAAATAAGAACACGATATGAAGAGATTGTAAAGGGAAAAATACCAATGGATATTGATAAAATAAAGATAAGTGAGGAAAATCTAAATATTTGTGATATATTAATTAAAATAAAATTTGCTAATTCAAAATCTGAAGCCAAAAGGATGGTTTTAGGTAATGGAGTAAAGGTAAATGGTAAAGTTGTAAATGAGATTAATAGAGTTATAGACTTAACAGAAGAAACAAGTATACAATTTGGAAAGAATAAATTTATACGAATAACACGATAATGTATTTAAGTACAGCTAGACCAATTTGCAAATAATTGACATAATATATATAGAGTGATATAATAATGATAATCTTTTTTTAGGAGGCTTTATTATGTTTGAAACCATACGGGAATTCACGGAGTGGTTGGGTGTAAGCCCTTGGGTGATGGAGACAATCATTAATTCTCTAGTTGCATTAGGAGTTATAAAGATTATTTACCCATGGACCCCCGAGTATAAAGCAAAGACTACAAAAGATAAAGATGGAAATGTTGAAACGACATTCTATAAAAGAAATAAATAAATAGTAAAAAATACCTATATTGTTTTTTCTATGCATTTTATGCAAGATACTTCAATTATAGGTATTTTTTAATCTAAAGTCTAAGATTAAAATTAATTTATAATTTTACTTGACACATATTATATTTATATAATATAATTAATTTCGTAAAAATCTATGGTCGATTTTGACTATGAGGTTTCTAATCTGTTTTATAGATGTAGGTAAGAGGAAAAATAGAATATTATTGTCTCAATATATATGTTGTATTGAGGTTATTTATAGAATTCCTTTTCTTGCTATAAAGCAAAAAAATTGAAAGGAGTTTTTTTTATGGCAGAAATTAAATTAAAAGCAAGAAGTTTTAAGAAGATGGATGATCCAATTGATAAGAAAGGGGGACATGTTAAATACGTATGCTATGCAAAAGCAAATACAATTCCAGATGAAATTTTAGACTGGATGGAAACAAACCCAAGACAACAAAATATGAAAACAACTGTTGCTTTAAATATTATTAATAGCTTAAAAATAAATGATTGTTTTCATGAGTTAAATAGAGGAATTGTTTTGTCAGCAGATGAAGTTAGCTATGATAATAAAGAAGAAGTAGTAAAAATTTCACTTAATGATGTTGCAATTCATGGAGATATAGATGGTGGACATACCTTGAGAGCAATTATTGATTTAAAAAATAAAGGAGAGTTACCAGAAAATAGATATGTGTTTTTTGAAATATTTACAGGAATTGATTCTCCAGTAGAACTTGCATCTGCAAGAAATATATCAAACCAAGTTGATTTAAAGTCAATACAAGAATTAGAAAAGAATTTTGAAATAATAAAAGAGGCTGTTAAAGATACTGAATTTGCAAATAAAATTTCATACAAAATGTATGAACAAGATGAAAATAATGTAAAGAAAACAGTTGATGTTAGAGAGATCATTGCAATACTTATGATGTTTTTTCAAAATGTATATCCATGTACTAACGAAGATGGAACTTTAAATGAGATGCAACCAGTAAAGTGCTATACCGGAAAAGAAGCAACATTAAAAAAGTTTGTTGATATTGGAAAAGAAGAAAGAGAAGCTACTTTAAAGAATATGAAAAATATTATTTCAGATATTTTTCATATTTGGGATCAAATTGAAATGAATTTTAATGAGTTTGCTAAAGAGGCAGGTAGAAGATACTTAACTAGAAATTATGCAAAATATAAAAAAGATGTAGTACAAGCAACATCACTTGTTTCTCAAAAACCAATGGAATATGTTGTACCAAGAGGGTTAATATATCCAATTGTTGGAGCATTTAGAGCGTTAGTACGAATAAATCCTGAAACAAATGAGTATTATTGGGTAAAAAATCCTGAATTGGTCTTGAAGAGATTAGGTGGTAGATTAGTAGGAATTGTACTAGACGAGAAAACAGATTCTCCAGAATATATAGGTAAAAGTTCAAATCTATGGAATAATCTATTTAAAGAAGTATATATTGAGGGACATTTATTATAATAGTGAAATATTCTCTATAAATTATTTAAAATAAAACTTACAATAATAAAAAATGTAATAAAAATTATTACGTATTTATTTGATAATATTTTCAATATATAAGGAGCATAGTTAAATTTATTTGATATAATTTCGTAAATAAGTATCAAAAAAGAAATAGATATAAATATAAACAAAGGGATAGACAAAATATTATATGAGAATGCCTGATAAAAGTTAAAACTCATAATAGAGTGAAAAGCTCTAGTCATACCACATGCAGGACAAGAAATACCAGTAATTTGTTTTAAAAAACAATTTACTGGTATTATTTCGATAACTAATAGAAATATAGTTAAAACTATTAAAATACAAATATTTTTAATTCTATTACTCATCTTTTTCACCTATATACATTAATCTGATAATGGATTTCCTTTTCCATCTGTATTAATACTGCCAGTTAAAATAAGTATTCCTTCGATAAGTCCCCAAATACTAGAAATAAATGCACCAATTCCACAAGTTAATAGTGTAATTAAAAGTTGTGCAATAGCTTTTCCTGTATAACCTAAATAAAAGTTATGAACACCAAAACTTCCTAAGAATATTCCTAGTAATCCAGCTGCTATTTTTGACTTAGGGCTAGAAGATACATTTGGAGCAGCGTTGTATGTTTCGTTTGTATTAGAAGATTGTTCTCCTGTTTGAGTAGGTTGAGCTGTTCCTGCTACCTTGCATTCATCACATAATTCTTGACCATCATTTATTGGTTTACCACATTGTTTGCAAAACATAATTATTTCCTCCTTTAAATTCATATATTATAATTATACAATATTCTACAGATTTTGCAAGAGTTTATAGAAAAATTGTTTACATTATTATACTCTGATGCCAAAAGGAATATGATATTAGAAATAAACAAGTATTGACTTATGACCTTAAATGTAATAAGATAAACAAGGAAAAATATCGTTATTTTGGTTTACATTTAAAACAAAATAGAAAACAAAAATATGTAAAATTAGCGATAAATCAGTGCAGGAGGAAAATATATTTGGATAAAAACAAAATAAAAGAACTTCTAACAAAAGAGATTAAAGAAGAGCAAATTCTATTAGAAGAACCTATGAAAAAGCATACTTCTTTTAAAATTGGTGGGATAGCCGATATATTTGTAAAGGTAAAAACAATAGAAGAATTAAAGCATGTTATTAAAATTGCCCAAAAAGAAAGTATAGATTTAACGATAATAGGAAACGGAAGTAATGTTCTAGTAAAAGACAATGGGATAAGAGGAATAGTTGCTAAATTAGATTTAAATAATATATCAATTAATCATGATACCGTTATCGTAGGGGCTGGAGTAAAACTAGGAGAATTAGCGCAAAGGTTACTAAAGAAACAAATTGCAGGGTTTGAATTTGCTGCAGGTATACCAGGAACAATTGGCGGTGCAGTTAGAATGAATGCAGGTGCATATGGCGGAGAAATGAAAGATATTGTTATTGAAACCAAATGTCTTGATCTTGAAGATTATGAAAGAAAAACAGAAACAATAATTATAGATGATATTGAGATTACACAAAAAAATGAGGTAGCGGACTCTCCTAAAATAATTGTACTAAATAATAAAGAGCAGGATTTTTCATATAGACACAGTATTTTTATGGAAAGAAAATATATTATACTAGAAACAAAACTACGACTATGCAAAGGAAAATATGAAGATATAAAATCTAAAATGGATGAGTACATGAACAGCAGAAAAGAAAAGCAACCAATTAATATGCCAAGTGCAGGAAGTACATTTAAAAGAGGAAATGACTTTATTACTGCAAAAATTATAGATGAATGTGAATTGAAAGGGTTTTCAATTGGCGATGCTCAAATTTCTGAAAAACACGCAGGATTTGTTGTAAATAAAGGAAATGCTACAGCAGAAGATGTAATTAATCTAATCCAACATGTGAAAAAAGTTGTTTATGAAAAAACAGGAAAAAATATAGAACTAGAAATAGAGATTATAGGAGAATAGAGAGGATATAGAAATGAAAGGTTTTTTTAGATGGTTTAAACAAAAAACAAAAATGAAAAGATGGATGTTATTAATTTTAATAGGAATTTTATTATGTTGTTATGGAATGGCAACAGTACTAACAAGTAAGCAAATAGAAATAATTGACCTAGCAAAAATTATAGGAATATTTGTAGTTGGGTTTGTCTGTGTTATTGTAGGTATTGTATCAATACAAAAAAGAACACTAGAATTGTTGGTTGCAGATACAGATAAAAGAGTAACAGATGAAAATTCAAAAGTAAAATCATTGATTTTCAATAAAAAAATATATAATCAAGGACCGAAAATTGTTGCAATTGGAGGCGGAAGCGGATTAAATTCGGTTTTAAAAGGTATAAAAAAATACACTGACAATATAACAGCCATTGTAACAGTATCTGATTATGGAGAACCAAAATCAACTTCAAGAGAAATATTAAAAACCTTGCCATTAGATGATATAAAAGATAGTTTAATTGCACTTGCAGAGAATGAAAATGATATGGCAAATTTATTAAATTATAAATTTAGAGGTGGAAATTTAAATTCACTTTCTTTTGGCGATATTTATTTATTAGCAATGCAAGGCATATATAAAGATTTTACAAAATCTGTTGAACAGACGCAAAGCATTTTAAATATGACAGGAAAAGTATTACCAGTTACGCTAGAAGAAATAAAGATATGTGCTGAGCTAGAAGATGGAACTGTAATTGAAAATAAAGAAAGAATTCCAGAAGTAGTAAATGAAAAAACAAGTAAAATAAACAGAATATACATAAATCCATCAAATTGTAAAGCTGCACCAGGAGTAATAGAAGCGATTCAAGAAGCAGATGCGATAATAATTGGACCAGGAAGTCTATATACCAATATTATACCAAACCTATTGGTAAAAGGTGTTGCAAAGGCTATTAAAGAAAGCAAAGCTTTTAAAATATATGTAAGTAATTTAATGACCGAACCGGGACAAACAGATAACTATTCATTATCAGAGCATATTAGAGCAATACAAGAACATGCTGGTAAGGGAGTAATAGATTATTGTATTTATGATACTGGAGAAATCATTCCGGAGTTTATTAGAAAATATAACATGGAGGGATCTGAATTAGTAGAACAAGATATTTCAAGAGCAAAAGTTGAAGGTGTAAATCTAATGCAAAGAAACTTATCATATATTGACGGAGATTATATACGCCATAATCCAGATGCTATCGCAGCATCAATTATACAGTTAATTTGTGATGATTTGAAATTCAAAGATATGCAAAATGATACTCAATATATGATGCTTAACGATAAATTAAAAAATGCTAAAAAATCAATAAAAAATGATAAAAAAGCAGAAAAACAAAATGCAAGTAAGAATGCAAACATAAAAACAAAACAAGACAAAAATAATACAAGACAGCAAAGTAAATTCTTTAAAAAATATCAAGATAGAATAGAATCAATAAAAGAATCAGAACTAAAGTTGAAACAAAAAGAAATGAAACAAAAGGCTAGTAATAAAAAATAATGAGAGATTAACAAAAGAATAAATACCATGTGGAGGAAAATAAATGAAATACAAAGATGAAGTTCTAAGCATAGAAGAAGGATTAAAAAGAGAGTGGATTATAACAAATGGAATTGGAGGGTATTGTAGTTCTACAATTATAGGTGCTAATACAAGAAAATATCATGGGCTATTAGTAGCACCGCTACTACCACCAGCAGGCAGAATGCTTATATTGTCAAAACTTGATGAGAACATAAAAACAAATGGAAAAAGTTATGATCTATATACAAATATATGCAAAAATTATATTTCAGATGGTTATAAAAAATTAAAATCTTTTGAAAAAGAATATATACCAATATTTGAGTATCAGGTAGAAGAAATTAAAATAAAAAAATTTATATGTATGGAATATGGAAAAAATACATTAGTTGTATATTACTATATAAAAAATCAAAATGCCAAAAGTACGCTAACACTTGCACCTATTATGAATTACAGAGATTTTCATTGTATTAACAAAAGTGAAGAAATAGATATAAAGCAAGATATAAATAATGAAAAAATAAAAATAGTTATAAATAAAAATTCGCAACACCCAATATACATTAGAGTTTCGGATGGAAAGTATATTAAACATGAAAATGATATCTTCAGAAATATGTATTATATAGAAGAAGAAAAACGTGGACAGGAAGCGCAAGAAAATCACATAGTTCCAGGGAGATATGAAATAGAATTAGAGCCAAATGAGGAAAAATATGTTACTTTTGTATGTTCATTAGAAGAAAACATAGATGAAATAGACGGAAAAGACATTATCAATAAAGAAATAGTTAGGCTAAGTGAAATTATTTATGATACAGAATTATTAGATCCTAAAAACAAAAATAGTACAAACCCTGAATACATTAGTTTGGTAAAAACAATGGTAACAGCTACAGATAATTTTGTTGTATATAGACCTTCATTTGCTTTATATACAATTATTGCAGGATATCCATGGTTTCTTGACTGGGGACGTGATACCTTAATATCATTTGAAGGATTGTTATTAAAAACAAAAAGGTTTAACATAGCTAAAGAAGTTTTATTAACAACAATTAGAGATATAAAATTTGGTTTAGTACCAAATGGTTATTCTGGATATGATAATAGACCGCTATATAACAGCGTAGATGCATCATTATTACTATTTGAGCAAGTAAAGAAGTTTTTAAAATACACAGATGAATATGAATGGGTAAAACAAAATATTTATGCTTCACTAGAAAAAGTTATTAATGCATATATGGAAAAAATAGATGTAGACAATAATAATATATATATGGATTCAGATTATTTGATATCATCAGGAACTAGTGATACCCAAAATACATGGATGGATGCAAAGGTAGGAGATTTTGCTGTAACGCCAAGAAACGGAAAAGCAGTAGAAATAAATAGTTTATGGTATAATGCATTAAAGATAATGGAAGAATTAACAATTTTAATAAAAGGAAAACAAGAAGCAAAAAAATATGGTGATATTGCAAAAGAATGTAAAAAGAGCTTTAATGAAAAATTCTATAATAAAAAAAGAAAGTGCCTATATGATGTTTTAGGCGATTCTAAAATAAGACCTAATCAGATTTTTTCATTATCATTATCTTATCCTGTTATTGAACCAAATTCAGACGTTGCAAGAGAGATATTTGATACAGTAACCAAAAAACTGCTTACACCATATGGATTGCGTACACTTGCAAAAGGTGAACCAGGATTTAGAGATAGATATGAAGGCGATATGATAAAAAGGGATATGAGCTATCATCAGGGAATAATATGGCCTTGGCTTTTAGGAGCATATTATGATGCATTAAACAATATGATAAAATCAGAGAAAAGAAAAACAGTAAGAAAAGAATTAGAAAAAAAACAAGAAGAACTAATTCAGAATGTTTCGAAGACCTTTATTGGAGAAATGTATCAAAATAGCACAGTGGGAAGTATATCTGAATTATATGATGGTGGAAATAAAAAATATAATCCAGGTGGAACGTTTGCCCAGGCATGGAGTGTAGCAGAGATCTTTAGAATTATTTTGTAGTAATAATAAAAAGTTATAATAAATAAAAAAGAGGAAGAAAAATGAGAATTCTAGGAATTGATCCAGGATTTGCAATTACTGGGTATAGTATAATAGATTATATTGGAAATAAATTTAAATTAATTGATTCTGGGGCTGTGTTAACAAAAGCAGGAGAATCTTTTCCATTAAGACTTCTAAAATTAAACAATGATTTAGAAAATATTATTGATACATATAAACCAGATGCTATATCTGTAGAGGAGCTATTTTTCAACAATAATGCTAAAACGGCTATCAATGTAGCACAAGCAAGAGGAGTTATTTTGGTGGTAGGCTGTAGAAAAAACGTACCAACATATGAATATACACCTCTTCAAATAAAACAAGCGGTAGTAGGATATGGACGAGCAGATAAAATACAAGTTCAAAAAATGGTGAAAACAATATTAGGAGTAGACTCATTACCAAAGTTAGATGATACAACAGACAGCATGGCTGCAGCAATTTGTCATGCACATTCAGCAAAATTTTCACAAAAGCTATAAAACAAAACAAGCTGATAAGGAGGAAGTATGGGAATTTATTTACTTTATGGACCTGAAAGATACTTACTAGAAAACAGAGTAAAAAAAATAAAAAAAGATTTTGGAACTCTAGTACAAGGAATAAATTTTATACAAATAGATGAAAGTAATATATCTGGAATAATTTCAGATATAGAAACTCCTGCATTTGGATATGAAAACAAATTAATTATAGCAAAAAATACAGGGTTGTTAAAAAAAGAGAAAAGGGGTTCAAAAAACAGCGTAAGTAAAGATGAACAAAATGAAAATAAAAAGAAATCTAATTCTTTATCAGACCAATTAGCACAATACCTGTTGGAACACGAAAAGATATTTAAAGAAGATGTAACACTTGTGTTTATTGAAGAAGATGTTGATAAAAATAATTTATATAAAGCTATAGATAAAATTGGAGAGGTAACAGACTTTGAACTGTTAAAACTACCTCAATTAATAGATAACATAACTAAAATATGTAATGCATATAAAGTTAAAATAAACTCAGATACAGCAAAATATTTTATTGAATGTTGTGGAACAAATATGCAAGACTTAGTAAATGAAATAAGAAAGTTAATTGAATATTCGGGTACAAATGGAGAAATAACAAAAGACATGGTTGACAAGCTATGCATAAAACAATTAGATAGTGTTATATTCGACTTAACTGACAATTTGGGAAGAAAAGAAATTGCTAAATCCTTAGAAGTATTGAATAATCTAATATATGAAAAAGAACCAATCCAAAAAATATTAATTACATTGTATAATCATTTTAAAAAATTATATATTGTAAAGATGTGCGAAAAGTATAATAAAGATCTGATACTAGCACTTAATTTAAAACCTAATCAAATGTTTTTAACAACAAAATACAAAGCTCAAGCGAGATATTTTAAATTGGAAGAATTACGAAAGATAATGCAAGAATTGATTGACTTAGACTCTAATTATAAGCTTGGAAGGATAGATTTAAATATCGGTTTAGAATCAATACTTTGTAGATATTGTTCATAAATTTAAATGAATTATATAAATAACGAGTGTATAAAATATACCAATTTTTCTAAAAATAGTAATGATAAAATTTAGAAAGAGAGGTATATTTTTATGTATAATTTCAGAACAGACTTAGCTCTTGAAAGGAGAAATTTGTATAGAACAGCAAATAATATAAAAAATGAAATAGATGGAATAGAAACTGAAGAAGAAAAAGTTGGAGATGATATATTAACAACAAGAGTAAAGGTGCTTAGTAAACAAGGCGAAGAGGCAATAAACAAACCAATTGGAAACTATATTACAATAGATATTAAAAACTTAAAAGTAGCAAATGAAGATGAAATGCAAAAAGCATCAGAAGTTGTAACAAAGGAATTAAAAGCCTTGATAGACAAACATGTTAGTAGTAAGGATCCAGTTTTAGTTGTTGGACTTGGAAATTTATATGTTACCCCAGATGCATTAGGCCCAAAAGTAATAAATGAAATTGATATAACAAGACATTTGTTAGAATATATGCCAGAAGTATTAAATGAAGATACTAGATCAGTTAGTGCTGTGTCACCAGGAGTACTTGGAACAACTGGAATTGAGACACAAGAAATATTAAAAGGAATTGTGCAAAACATTAATCCAAAATTAATTATAATTATTGATGCACTATCATCAAGGAGTATAGAAAGGATAAGTAGTTCTATTCAAATAGCAGACACAGGAATAGTACCAGGGGCAGGAGTTGGAAACACAAGAAAGGAGTTAACCAAAGATTCATTAGGGGTACCAGTTATAGCAATAGGAATTCCAACAGTTGTTGAAGCGGCAACCATTGCAGCTGATAGTTTAACAATGTTTATACAAAAAGTACAAGAACAGGCAAAATCTAACGACTTTTTAAATCAATTGCAAGAGGAAGATAAATATGAAATGATAAAAGAAGTGCTATCTCCAAATGATTATAATTTTATAGTTACTCCAAAAGAAATAGATGAACTAATTGAAAATATGAAAGATATTGTTGCAAGAGGGATAAATTTTGCAATTAATTAATATAAAAATAGTTTATAAAATAAATAGTAAAATTTCATTTTACTATTTATTTTTTTTATTATTTTAGATATAATGTATAAAAATAACTGAGGAGGAAACTATGAACTTAGCAAATAAATTAACAATATTTAGAATGATATTAGTACCAATAATGATGGTAATGCCATTATTTAATATACAAGGAGAAATATTAGGCATTTCGATTACATATATAATAGTTGATGTTATATTTATTTTAGCATCAATAACAGATAAATTAGACGGATATATTGCACGTTCTAGGAATCAGATAACAACGTTTGGTAAATTTTTAGATCCAATAGCAGATAAAATATTAGTAATAGTAGCAATGCTAATGCTAGTAGCAAATAATAAATTACCATATTGGATTCCAGCAATTGTAATTATAAGAGAGTTCGCAGTTTCTGGCTATAGATTAGTAGCAGTACAAAAGGACGGAAACGTAATTGCTGCAAGTATATGGGGAAAATTAAAAACTGTAACACAGATGGTAGGTATTGCTTTGGCGTTTTTAGATAAAAATTCATTTGGAAGCTTTCTTACTCAAAATTTAACTGGATTTGATTATGTACTAAATATTATAGTAACTATAACTATAAGTGTATCGGTAATTGCAACAGTAATATCAGGAATTGATTATTTAAAAGGAAGCAGAGAATTATTTAAAGGAAGCAAATAGAATTATAAAATAAGTTATAATATAACAAAACAAAGAGGTAATTGAAATGGAGTTTGATCAAGCAAAAGAGAGAGTGGAAGAACTAGTACCACTTTTAAAATACTATACACAAAAATACTTTGATGATGAGCAGGTTGTAAGTGATTATGAATATGATATGCTAATGAGAGAGCTAAAAGGAATAGAAGCAAAGTATCCAAAATTAATTAGAGAAGATTCACCAACTCAAAGAGTAGGTGCTAGTATAAAAAAAGGTTTTGCAAAAGTAACACATGAGGTTCCACTACAAAGTTTGCAAGATGTATTTACCTATGAAGAAATTAAAGACTTTGATGAACGAATGAAAAAAATAGCTGAAGAAAATAATACAGAATTAGAATATGTTGTTGAAACGAAGATAGATGGATTGTCTGCTGCTTTAGAATATAAAAATGGAATATTTGTAAGAGGTGCTACAAGAGGTAATGGAACAGTTGGTGAAGATGTAACAGAAAATTTAAAAACAATAAAATCTATACCTAAAAAGCTAAATGAAGACATTGATATTACTGTTCGTGGTGAAGTATTTATAGGTAAAGCTGAGTTTGAGAAATTAAATGAAAATCGTTTAATGGATGAAGAAGAACAATTTGCTAATGCCAGAAACGCAGCAGCAGGTTCGTTAAGACAGTTGGATAGTAAGATTACTGCAAAAAGACCATTAGACATATATATATTTAATGTACAAAAATCAGATACAAAAGAATTTAGAACGCATAGCGAAAGTCTAGACTACCTTGAAAACATAGGATTTAATGTTAATCCTATTAGAATTCTGTGTAAAAATTTAGATGAGGTAATTAAAGCTATTGAAAAGATAGGTAGTAGAAGAGAAAAAATCTCTTTTGGAATAGATGGAGCAGTTATAAAAGTAAATAATTTAAAACTAAGAGAAATAATAGGAACAACATATAAAACACCAAAGTGGGCAATAGCATATAAATATCCACCGGAGAAGAAAGAAACCAAACTAAAAGAAATTGCATTCCAAGTAGGAAGAACAGGCGCAATAACTCCAATAGCAATATTAGAGCCAGTTGTAGTTGCAGGATCTAAAATTTCTAAAACTACCTTGCATAACGAAGACTTTGTTAAGGAAAGAGATATAAAAGTAGGAGATACTGTTATAATTCAAAAAGCAGGAGATGTTATTCCTGAAGTAATTGGAGTAAACAAAGAAAAAAGAACAGGGGAGGAAAAAGAATTTGAGATGCCAAAAACCTGTCCTGTTTGTGGAGCACAAGCAGTGAGAGAAGAAGGAGAAGCAATATGGCATTGCATAGGAATTGAATGTCCTGCAAAATTATCAAGAGGAATCATTCACTTTGTATCGAAAGATGCAATGGACATTACAGGACTAGGAGAAGCTATCGTTGAAGAATTAATTAATAGAGAATTAATTCAAAATATTGCAGATATATATAAATTAAAATTTGAAGACATTGCTTCATTAAAGAAAAATGGAAAAAAATTTGCACAGAATTTAATAGATGCGATTGAAACAAGCAAGACCAGAGAATTATATAGACTAATTGCAGCACTTGGAATTAAACATGTTGGAGTGAAACTTGCTAAATCACTTGCAAAATGGTATAAAACCATGGATAATTTAATGACAGCTTCAATAGAGAGTTTAGCTACAAAACCAGATGTTGGCTTAATAACTGCACAAAGCATATATGATTTCTTTAAAGAAGAACAAACAATAGATTTAATAAATAAACTAAAAACATATAATGTAAACATGGAATATAATGAAGAACAGTCAGAAGACAATAGATTTGAAGGAAAAACATTTGTCCTTACAGGTACACTTGAAAACTTTACAAGAGATGAGGCAAGTGAAATTATAGAAAAATTTGGTGGAAAAACATCTGGAACTGTATCTAAGAAAACAAGTTATGTTTTAGCAGGAGAAGAAGCGGGAAGTAAACTAACAAAAGCCAGAGAAATAGGAGTGACTGTTATTACAGAAAACGAATTTCAAGAAATGATAAAATAGAAGGAGAAGCAATGGAAGGATATACATTTGAAAAAATGTGGGTAGATTTAAAAAATGGTTATCAAATATATTATACGTATGTTGGGAATAGGTATGTGTTGTTTAAAACTGCAGAAAATTGTTACACACAAAAACTATTATCTACACATAAATCAAATCCACAACCAAAACAATTAATGCTTACATTAAAAAGAGTAAAAGAAATGTTTCCAGACATGGAAAATATAGAGTATAAAGTTGGATTAGAGTAATTCTATTATGATAATATTTATTGGGGGAATTTAAATATGTCAATAAAATTAAAAAAACACAATGAAGGAACTTATGAAAAAATACAAGAAGGGTTTAAACATAGTAAAAAAGTTGCAGTTATTCAACCAACTGGAACAGGAAAATCGTTTTTAGCTTTAAAATTATTAGAAGATAATAAAGATAAAAAGGCAATATACATAGCACCATCTAATGCAATATTACATAATGTTAAGAAAAATATTTTTGAATCTGAAATGGACATGTCTGATTTTCCAAATTTAGAAAGAATTACTTATCAAAAACTTATAAAATTGTCAGATGAAGAAATTGAAAAATTAGGTGCAGATATTGTTGTTATAGACGAATTTCATCATTGTGGGGCTACAGAATGGGGCAAGGGCGTTGATAGACTTTTAGAAAAAAATCCGGATGCACAAGTTTTAGGATTATCTGCTACACCAATAAGATATTTTGATTATTCTAGGGATATGGCTGAAGAATTATTTGGAGATAATATAGCGTCAGAAATGACTCTAGAAGATGCAATAAATAGTGGAATATTACCAAGAGCAAGATATGTAAGTGCTTTATATGAATTTGATAATGAATTAGAAAGAATGCAAGAAGACATAGATAAAATAAAAGATCCAGAGAAGAAAGAACAAGCGCAGACAATGTTTAATAGCCTAGCTAAGCAAGTTGATGGAAATACTGGAAACATTCAAGAAATGCTATCTGAACATATGAAAGAAAAAAATGGAAAATATATTGTGTTCTGTAAAAATATAGAAGATATGCAAGAAAAAATTAAGCAAGCACAAAGTATGTTTGGAGAAGTAAATCAAAATATTACAATTTATTCAGTGTCTTCAAAATTGCATGATAATGAAAATACTTTAAAAAGATTTGAAAGAGATAATGATGAAGATACATTAAAGTTGATGTTCGCGGTTGATATGCTTAATGAAGGATATCATATAAACGATTTAAATGGTGTTATAATGATGAGACCTACATATTCTCCGACTATTTATGCACAACAAATAGGAAGAGCATTGACGGTAAAAGATGAAGATGGTAAAGAACCATTAATTATAGATTTAGTTAATAATTTAGATTCTATAAAGATTATTGAAGATTTATATGAAAGATTAAGACAATATGAACCAACAGGAGAACATAAAAAAGACAGTGAACAACAAGCAGGTCTAATAATATATGATAAAACTAAAGAATTTCGAGATGTCGCAAAAAAAATTTCTGAACTATCTAAAAGAGAGATAGTATCCTTAGAAGAAAAAATTGAAATTTTTGAAAGATATTTAGAAGAAGAAAATGACGATATTGATGGTCTAACTGTATATGAAGGAAAGCCAATTGGCCAATGGGCAGTTCAGATAAGATCTTGGATAAAAAAGGGTGGTAATCCTACAGAAGACCAACTAGAGAAATTAGATGAATTAGGAATTCTTGAAAGAAGAATTGATAGCACATTAGATGAGAAAATTGATGCTTTAATTGAATGGAAGAAAAAATATCCAGATGTTGTAATTACAAGAGAAAATCTAAATCAGCCAATAGGTGATGAAACAATTAAAAAACTAAAGGAGTTAGCTCAAGCAGAAGGCATTGAATTTTCTGAGATTGAGGAAAGATATAAAAAAATAAAAAGTTATAATAACTATATCAGATATAGAGAAACTGAGGGAGCTCTAACTGAACAACAATGGAACAAATGTAAAGAAGGAAACCTTGGAGGAAAATTTGGTTTTTCTACAGAGGCTGAACAATTAGCTAAAAAACTAAAAATTGATGTGAAACAAGTTGTTGACATAATTAACAACTTTGGTAGTATGGACAATTTTATACAAATGTATAAAGATGGTAAACTAAGCATGTATAATAACAAATTAATTACTAATATGATTGATATTGACTATAATCCTTTAGCACAAAATTATTTGAGATTAGTTAAAGAGATTTTTGGTTCCTCGTTTGAATTCAAACTATTTTCTACAGATGAGCTAAATACAGCAATAGAAGCTCTTAACACTCGTGAAAAAGAAACTATACAATTTTATTTTGGATTAATAGACGGCAAATGTAAAACATATAAAGATTTATCAAAATATTTTGGTGTCTCAAAATCAGCAATAGGTCAAACAATAGGAAAAGCAATAAGAGGGTTACGTGGGCTATCTAGGTTTAAACCATTTACTTTTGAACAACTAAAAGAAAATGAATATATTTCTGATGAAGAAATTGAATTACTATCTGATTTAGAAAACGAAATATTAGATAGTAATTTAATATTTAAACATGATTCAATTGTTGATCTTGATTTTAGCAAAGATAAATTTGATACTATTAGAGATATACAGAAAAATATAGAATCAAGGAAAGAAGCAGATCAAGCAATCCATAAAGAAAAGTTTGCAATTGAAGACATGGGATTAAGTGTAAGATCATTTAATTGTTTAATGCGTGGAAATATAAGAACATTAGCAGATTTGGAAAAAATATCATATGAAGAACTTCAGAAAATTAGGAATTTAGGGAAAGAATCAGCATTAGAGATTATCACTAAAGCAAAGAAATACGGAGTTATATTAGAGGGCACGGTTGATTTAGATGATCATGATGCAGATGGAACAATCCATAAAGAAAAGTTTGCAATTAAAGACATGGGCTTAAGTGTAAGATTATCTAATTGTTTAAAACTTAGAAATATAAATACATTAGCAGATCTAAATAATTTATCATATGGAGAACTTCTAGAAATTAAGGGGGTAGGGAAAGGATCAGCATTAGAGATTATCGCCAAAGCAAAGAAATACGGAGTTATATTAGAGGGCACGGTTGATTTAGATGATCATGATGCAGATGATCATGATGTAGATGGAACAACAACAGAAGAAAATTTTCCTACAGAGATTGAACAATTAGCTGAAAAATTAAAAATTGATGTGAAACAAGTTGCTGACATAACTAACAACTTTGGTAGTATGGATAATTTTATACAAATGTATAAAGATGGTAAACTAAGCAAAGGACAAACTGAGTTGTATAATAACAAATTAATTAATAATATGATTGATATTGACTATAATCCTTTAGCACAAAATTATTTGAGATTAGTTAAAGAGATTTTTGGTTCCTCGTTTGAATTCAAACTATTTTCTACAGATGAGCTGAATACAGCAATAGAAGCTCTTAACACTCGTGATAAAGAAGCTATACAACTTTATTTTGGATTAATAGACGGCAAATGTAAAACATATGAAGATTTATCAAAATATTTTGATGTCCCAAACTTAACAATAAGAGGAATAATAAGCAAAGCAAAAGGAAAATTACATCATCAATCTGAGTTTAAACCGCTTAAACCATTTACTTTTGAACAATTAAAAGAAAATGAATATATTTCTGATGAAGAAATTGAATTACTATCTGATTTAGAAAACGAAATATTAAATAGTAATTTAATATTTAAACATGATTCAATTGATGATCTTGATTTTAGCAAAGATAAATTTGATACTATTAGAAATATACAGAAAAATATAGAATCAAGGAAAGAAGTAGATAAAACAATCAATAAGGAAAAGTTTGCAATTGAAGACATGGGATTAAGTGCAAGATCATTTAATTGTTTAATGCGTAGAAATATAAGGACATTAGCAGATTTGGAAAAAATATCATATGAAGAACTTCAGAAATTTAGTGGGGTAGGGAAAGAATCAGCATTAGAGATTATCGCTAAAGCAAAGAAATACGGAGTTACATTAGAGGGTGCGGTTGATTTATATGATCATGATGCAGATGGAACAACAACAGAAGCAAAACATGATGAAAAAGTTTATAGTAATTCTGAATTTGAAGAAATAAGAGCGAAAAAAACTGAACTAGAAGCAGAACTTAAAGAATTAGATGAACAAACAAAAAAAGCTAGAGAATTATTAGTAAAATATAACAAATTAATTGGTGATGATAAATTGAATACAGATGATGAAGCACCAGATTTTAAAGATGAGTAGGTGGATAAATGGAAGGAAGAGAAAACTTAAGTATTTGGAAAAGGATAGTTAGTTTTGTAAAAAGGATAATTGGAATAAATGATACTTTACTAATTGATTCTCCGGAAGAAGACAAATATACAGTAAGAGAAAATACTATAGAGGAACTTTCAAATCAATATAAGATTATGCAATTACAAAAAGATTATGAAAGTGGAGTTGTTAAAGAAGAGCAACTATCCAGCTATGAAAAAGATAGGTTAATGGAATTATATAAAAAGCAAGTAGAAACATTAGAAATAAACATTGCTATTAAGCAACAAGAACTATTAAGCTATAAAGAGAAAATATTAAAAGCGAAACAAAAATTGTCTTTAAACTAACAAATAATGAGATATAATGAAATAACAGTGTAATTTTTTATACTGTTATTTTGCTCTGTATATAAAAAAACAGGTGTATTATAAATTTACACCTGGTTTTTTTGTGGTTTCACGATGACATTTTTTTGATTCGTATATATAACCATTCCTGGTTTTGATTTAGATGGTTTCTTTACATATTTTGCATAAGTATAATCTACTGAAACGTTGCTTGAATTTGAACCTTTACTATAAAAGGCAGCAAGTGCAGCGCATTTGTTAATTGTTTCTTGAGAAGGAACTCTGTTTTCAGTTTTTAAAATAGTATGACTTCCATGAATGTCTTTTGTATGGAACCAAATGTCTTCTGGGTTTGCTTGTTTAGTTATGTAGTCATTTTGTCTATTATTTTTACCAACTAATATTAGAAATCCATCGATTGTAAATTTTAATGGTTTACCTATCTTAGAAATAGCCTTAGAGTCTTTTTTAGAATGTTTTTTAGTCTTTTTTTGTTGTGTACTAGAATGAATGTTAAGAAAATTTTCTGAAAACTCGCTATAAATATCATCTATATCAGAAATTGTTTTTGCAGTTTCAAATTCATAAATTATACTTTCTAAGTAATCAATCTCCGTTTCTACTTCCTTTTTTTGTATTTCTACTATTTCCTTTGTATTTTTTAATTTATGGTATTTTTTGAAATATTTTTTTGCGTTATCAGAAGGAGAAAGTGTGCTATCTAATGGAATTGTAATTAGCTGATTATTTTCGTAATAATTTTCAAGAGCTATATTATTTAAATGAGTATTTGAAATTCTATATAAGTTATTTGTGATAAGCTCACCATATAATCTATATAAATCAGTATTTTGACACTCTTTTAACTTATTATTGATATTAGATAATTTATTATTTAGTTTTTTCATGTAATTTAATATCAATCTAGAAAAATTATTTTGATATGTAATAAAAGCCTCAGAATTTTCTTTTTTAGAATAGTAATCATCAATAAAAAAGTTAGCTTGTAAAGAGTTGATTTTGTCGGTATCTGATAAGTAAATAGAGTAATCATTATTGTCGACGAAATTAATACTTGTATGAGAAGGACATTGAATAACATCATTTAAATAATTGTAAAGTTTATAAGATCCATCTTTAGTAAAAGAATCTTGTAATTTTAATTGCTGTAATATAGATAATATAGAAACTTTACTAATTCCTGTATAGGTATTTGATATTATATCCGCCAATTTTAAGTCATCAGAAAAATCATTAATGCTTAAATGTTCTTGACAATATTCTAATGTTGAATTATAAAAATCATCGGGATTCTTGACACTAACAAAATCCAATTTGTTTGATACTGGTAGTATATATAGAAAATTAGGTAGTATGTTTCTATAAGAATTTGAATCAATACGGAAGTGCTTTAGAGCATCAATAATAATATTATCAGAGTTAACTAGGATGATGTTACTGTGCTTTCCCATAAGTTCTACAATTAATTTTTTTTTGCTAAAGTCACCAGATTTATTATGACCTTCAAATTCAATTATCATTATTCGCTCTAACGATAATGTGTATATATTTGTTATCCTCGTATTTAATAGATGTTTACGAAGTACCATACAAAAATTTGGCGCAAAAGTAGGATTTTGTTTAGCAGAGTTAGTAAGACAAACTCTATAATAGTTAGACGAAACAACAACATTTAATGCATATTTTATGCCACCACAATAAACACCTAATAGAATTTCATGATCATTAGGTTCAAAGATTTTATCTATCTTTCCACCAACAATGTGATCCTTCAATTCATTTGAAATTGTGTAATTAACTAGACCGTCAAATGCCATAAATAAGGCCTCCTGTTTATTTTTTGTAACTATATTAGCATAAAAACAAGAAAATATCAATATTTTGTAATTTAAGTCTTGACATTAAAACTACAACTGCCTTATAATACAAGCATAGAAGAAAACTGCAGGAGGTAGCTTTTGAAACTATGGACAATCAAAACGTATATTATTCTTCCAAAAAGGATTATGACAATACAAAAGATGAAGACTTAATTGAAATAATTAAGTCTGGGGATAAATATGCTCTTGATTATCTAATTGATAGATATAAAGAGTTGGTTAACATTAAAGTAAGTAAGTATTACATCATTGGTGCAGAAAGAGATGATATTGTCCAAGAAGGATTGATAGGTCTGTTTAAGGCAATAAAATGCTATAAACCAGATCAACAAAATTCTTTTAAGAGTTTTGCTAATATGTGTATAGAAAGACAACTAATAACGGCAATTAAAACTTCAAATAGACAAAAACATATGCCGCTAAATTCTTATTTATCACTTAATATGTCTGCATACGACGAAGACGGAAACAATGATAGCAATGATACTTCAATAATGGAAGTGTTTAATTCTTCACTAATTGAAGATCCATTAGATACAATTACTAAAAAAGAATATTATACAAGTGTCGAAAATGCAATAGACAAGTCTCTAAGCGGTTTTGAAAGACAAGTATTAAATAGATATATAAATGGTGAAAGCTATGTAGAAATTGCACAAAAATTAGATACACCAGTAAAATCCATCGATAATGCTATACAAAGAATTCGCAAAAAGGCTATAAAAGAAATTGCAAAGGAATAACGCTTTCATAGCTCAGTAGGTAGAGCGCAGCCTTGGTAAGGCTGAGGTCAGCAGTTCGATTCTGCTTGGAAGCCCCATTATTTTATGTAGTAATGGGAATAGAAAATGTAAACAATAAAAATTATAAATTATAAAAAGCTTTATTTGATGTATATGACAACATAAATAAAGCTTTTATTATTTAATAAAAGAGGAAAATAAATGAAATGTAAAACGATTATTATAATTATTAGTATTTTAGCAATAATAGGAGCAACAATTGGAATAAGCTATCTATATTTTAAAACAGCGGATATAAATATTTCGAAGGATATAAAAGAAGAATATAATTTAGACAAGAAAAAATTCAATGACAGAGACGTATACATTTTAAGCCCAAAAGAAAATAAGACAAAAACAGTTATATTATATCAGCATGGTGGTAGTTATATAACGAATTTAACATCTACATATTGGGACTTTTTAGGAGATATTGCTAACGATACAAAAGCAACGATAATAATTCCAGATTATCCACTGGCACCAGATTATTATTATCAAGATGTTTTTGATATGATGATGCCACTATATAGTGAAGTTATAAAAAAAGTTGGAAAAGAAAATTTAATCATAATGGGAGATTCAGCAGGGGGAGGACTAAGCCTAGCAATGTGCCAATATGCCGGTGAAAAGAATATTGAACAACCTCATAAACTAATTTTAATTTCTCCATGGTTAGATATAAGCTTAGAAAATGAAAAAATTGATGAAGTGCAAGAAAATGACCCTTTACTTAAGAAGGATTTATTAAAGGTAGCAGGACAGTTATATTCAAGGGGAACAGAAAAAGAAAACTATTTAGTAAGTCCAATATATGGACCACTTGACAAAATAGAAAATGTAACTATTTTTTCAGGAACATATGATATATTAAATCCAGATGCGGAGCTATTTGTATCTAAGGCAAAAGAACAAGGATTACAAATAAATTATAAAAAGACTGAGAAAGCAACACATATATGGATACTATCACATAATGATGAAAATATATATCATGCACAAGAAGATTATTTAGAATTAGTAAAATTGATAAATGAAGGAGTGTAAATAAAATTGTCAAGAAATATCGAAAAAAGGAAATTAGACAATTCAGCTAAAATATTTCCAATAGTATCAAGTAAGAAATATAGTAGTGTTTTTAGAATTTCAACTTGCTTAAATGAAGAGATAGATCCAGAAATATTGCAGTATGCAACACAAAAAGCGCTAAAAGTTTTTTCATCTTTTAAAGTCAAATTAAAAGGAGGTTTCTTTTGGTATTATTATGCAAAAAATGAAAAGGAACCAATTGTCCAAAAAGAACCACCATATCCTTGTAAATACATAGAACCAAAGGAAAATAATGATTATTTATTTAAGGTGACTTATCAAAAAAATAAAATTAATATTGATATTTTCCATGCTTTAACAGATGGAAATAGTGGAACACATTTCTTTAAAGAAATTATATATTATTATTTAGAAGAAAAACATAAAGGAGAATTTAATACTGTATCAAGATTAGAAAAGAAGGTAACATATACAGTAGAAGATGCATACATAACAAATTATGATAAAAAATTGCCGGCTAATGCAAGTACAAAAAAAGCATATATATTAAAGGGAAAATTATTAGGGCACCCTAAAGTTGCAGCTGTTTATGAGATTATTAATTTAGAACAATTAAAAAAACAAGCTAAATCAAAGGAATGTACAGTTACACAATATTTATCAGCTGTTTTAATTAACTCAATTTATAAAGCAAACTATGTAAAAAATAAAGGTAAGAAACCGATTAAAGTATGCATTCCAGTAGACTTAAAAAAATATTTTAAATCTGAGACAATAAACAATTTCTTTTCTTACATAACAATAGAAGCAAATGTGGCAAAAGATGGAAGTACTAACTTTGAAGATATCTTGAAAATGGTTAAATCTGAATTTAAGAAGAGATTAACGGAAACTGAAATAAAGAAAACTATGTCTGCAAACGTAAGAATAGGAAAGAATATTCTTATTGGGGTAATTCCACTTTTTTTAAAAAAGATATTAGTTAAGTTAAGCTATATAGAAATAAGAAAATACACAACAACTACATTTTCAAACGTAGGAAGAATAGGTATAATAGGGGAATACAATCAATTTATAGAAAAGTTTATGCTATTAATTGCACCAGAACAAGTAGAAAAAATAAAATGTTCGGCATGTTCCTATAATGACAAATTAGTTTTTACATTTACTTCAACTTTAGAAGGCACAGATATTGAAGAAGAGTTTTATAATATACTTAAAGGACAGGGGATTGAAGTTAAAATAGAAGACAATGGTGTTCATAAGTTAAACATAGAAAAATAAATAAATAATGATTTACAATTAAAAATAATATGATATAATAATAGAATATGAATTATTAAATAAAGTAAAAAAGAAGGGAATAACAATATGAAGATAGGAATTGTTGGCTTACCAAATGTTGGAAAGAGTACAATGTTTAATGCAATTACAAATGCAGGAGCTGAATGTGCAAATTATCCATTTTGCACTATAGAACCAAATGTGGGAGTAGTTCCAGTGCCAGATGAAAGATTAGATGTACTAACACAAATGTATAAACCAGAAAAAACAACACATGCTATAATTGAATTTGTAGATATTGCAGGATTAGTAAAAGGAGCAAGTAAGGGAGAAGGTTTAGGTAACAAATTTTTATCACATATTAGAGAAGTTGATAGTATTGTAGAAGTTGTAAGATGCTTTAACGACCCTAATATTGTGCATGTTGATGGAAGTATAAATCCAGTAAGAGATATTGAAACAATTAACTTAGAACTTATATTTGCAGATATAGAAACTATAGATAAAAGAATAGATAATGTTAAGAAAAAATTAAAAGCAGATAAAAAATGTCAAGAAGAACTAGATGTATTGGAAAAAGTAAAGAAAACACTAGAAGAAGGCAAATCAGCTAGAACAATACAATTAACAGACGAAGAAAAAGAATTATTAAAAGAATCATTTTTACTAACGATGAAACCAATATTATATATTGCTAACGTTTCAGAAGAGCAATTATCAAATGAAAATGATGAGAATGTAAAACAAGTAGAAGAGTATGCAAAACAAGAAAATGCACAAGTAATACCATTATGCGTAAAAATAGAGGAAGAACTTGCAAGTCTTGAAGGAGAAGACAAAAAAGAAATGCTGGAAGCATTAGGAATTAAAGAATCGGGATTAGATAAAGTTATAAAAGCAAGTTATGACTTATTAGGATTAATGTCATTTCTAACAGCAGGTGAGCCAGAAGTTAGAGCGTGGACGATAAAAAAAGGAACTAAAGCTCCACAAGCAGCAGGTAAAATACACAGTGATATTGAAAGAGGATTTATACGCGCAGAGATTGTGTCTTATGAAGATTTGATTAAAGAAGGAAGCATGGTAGCAGCAAAAGAAAAAGGCTTAGTAAGATCAGAAGGAAAAGAATATATTATGCAAGATGGAGATATTGTATTGTTTAGGTTTAATGTTTAGATTATCTTGTAAAAATATATCGAAAAATAAAAAAAATACTTGACTAATAGCGTAAATAAGAGTACAATAAAAATGTAGAATTTATTGGATAAAAAATAAAAAACAATAAATAATAAGTATAAGTAGTAAATAATTAATTTTATCTAAAGAAAAAGGAGAGAAAAAATATTATGAAAAATAAAACAATGTCAATAATAGTAGTACTTGTAATTTCATTATTATTTGTAATGGCTTGTGAGGTAAGAGCAACAAGTGATAATCCTATAACATTAAATTTAACAACAGGAGACACAACTGCAAATACAACAACAAATGCAGTTGAAAATAATACAGTTGAAAATACAAATACAAATTCAAATACAGAAGTGGCAAACAATACACAAGTAATACAACCAAACACAAATAAAACTGCTACAACAACTGATAAAGGAAATACACTTCCTCAAACTGGTGTAACAGAAGATATAACAGTAATGTTCTTCATTATAGTTTGTGCTGTATCAGCAATATATGCATATAAAAAAATAAGAGATTATAGAGTGTAATCTAAAATAAAGTTAAAAGGAGATAGTTAATATCTCCTTTTTTTTATGTTTTTATTTAAGTATAGCCTTTGCAACTACTACTAACCTTTTGCCAGAAACATTATTACAAGTAAGGAGTGTGACTATAGTCTCTCCATTTGTTTCTTGATATGTGCAAGAAGTATCATTAACTTTAACTTCATATTTTTTAAAAATGGAATATTCCATAACATTACCATTTAAATCATAAATTAAAAATTTATCTTTAACATTAAGTTCGTGAAGTCGACTAAAAAGTTTATAATCAACGTAGTTGTGACCTGCAATGCAAAGATTGCCTACTTTATTTGGCATTGGACCAGCAAAACGACAAAGTGAAATTTCAAGTAGTTCTTTATTACTTTCAGAAAGAATGGGATAATTTATACCTATCTTATCAATCTTAAGCATTCCTATAACAAAAGGATCCTGTGTGTTAGACTCATTATTAACATTAGTTTCAGAATTACTTTGAAGTAATTGTGCAGAATAATTAGTGGTATTAGAGTATAAAGTAGAAATATGATATTTACTAACTAATTGATTTGAAAGCTTTTCGTTTTTATTTATTTTATATATTCGAACAAAAAATAAGACAACAAAACAAAATGCAATAAACGAAGAAACTATTAATTGTATTTTGTGAAATTTTATTCTAGTATATTTATTATTCGAATCTAAATCATCAGATTGGTTAATGTTTGGTTTTAATATTTGATTCATTTTATCCTCTTATTCATACATATATAAATTTTGATAAGAAACATACAATATTTCTTTTTTTATGTATATTATCTGCAGTAGTTGATAAATTATAATAAGAATACAATTAAAAAATAAAATATTAATAAATTTTAAAAAAAATAATGCAAAATTATATAGTTATATGATAGAATATAAAAAGTTAAATTAAATATAAGGAGAGTGTTAATCGTGCCAGATACAAAATACAAAAGAGTATTACTAAAGTTAAGCGGAGAAGCATTAGCAGGAGAAAATAAAACAGGAGTGGATTTTGAAACAGTAAATAAGATATGTGATCAAATAAAAGAACTTACAGAAATGGGAATAGAGGTAGCAATTGTTGTTGGAGGTGGAAACTTCTGGAGAGGTGCAAAAGTAAAAATGGATAGAACAACATCTGACTATATGGGAATGCTTGCTACAGCTATGAATGGATTGGCATTACAAAGTGCATTAGAAGAAAAAGGTGTATATACAAGATTACAAACAGCTATAGAAATGAAAGAAATTGCAGAACCATACATAAAAAGGAGAGCAACCAGACACCTAGAAAAAGGAAGAGTTGTAATATTTGGATGTGGAACAGGTAATCCATATTTTACAACAGATACTGCAGCCGCACTAAGAGCAGCTGAAATTGGTGCAGAAGTAATTCTTGTAGGAAAAACAATCGATGGAGTATATTCAGCAGATCCAAAACAAGATGAAAGTGCTGTAAAATATGATCAAATAAGTTACTTAGATATTTTAAGCAAAGATTTAAAAGTAATGGATTCAACAGCTATATCATTATGCAAAGATAATAATATTGAACTTATACTATTTGAACTTGCTAAGCCAGATAATATTATAAAAGCAGTTAAAGGTGAAAAAGTAGGTACTTTAATTAAATAGCAAATAAGTTATAAATTATATATTTAATTATTATTTTAAGATTATTATTTTGAAAGAAGTATCTTTGATTAATTTTTTTATAAAACTATTTTTAAATTATTATTATAAGACCATTTTTTAATTATTATTTTCGCAATTTTGCGCAGTTTGCTGATTCAAAGAATCAGCAGTAAAAAATAAGAAAATAATAATTAAAAAATAAAGATAATAAATAAGAATAATAAATAGGGATTAAAAAACAAGAATAAAAAAATAATAATAAAAATGAGAGTAAAATATGAGCAAAAATAAGAAGTTTAGTAATTTAATAAATTTAATAATAAAATTATAAAGTAATATCAAAATTAAAAAAATTTAGGAGGAAATTAAAATGGAATATAATAAAATTGAAGAGAAAATGACAAAAACAATAAGTGTATTTGAGGAAAATTTATCAGAAATAAGAGCAGGAAGAGCAAACCCTGCAATATTAAATAAGGTTATGATTGACTATTATGGAACACCAACACCAATAAATCAAGTAGCAGGAATTTCTGTACCTGAAGCAAGAATGATAGTGATTCAACCATGGGATGCAAGTATATTAAAAGACATAGAGAAAGAAATATTAAAATCTGACATAGGAATTAATCCTAATAATGATGGAAAAGTAATAAGACTAGCATTTCCTGAATTAAATGAAGAAAGAAGAAAAGAAATAGTAAAAGATATTAGAAAGATGGCAGAAGAGGCAAAAGTTGCAATAAGAAGCATTAGAAGAGATGGGATAGATGAGGCAAAGACTATGCAAAAGAATTCAGAGATATCAGAAGACGATTTAAAAGTTGCAGAAGAAAAAATTCAAAAATTAACAGATAAATATGTAGAAAACATAGACAAAATATTAGAGACAAAAGAAAAAGAAGTAATGAGTATATAAAATAAAAGAAGAAAAGGAAAATATAATATGACTATAAACGATATTAATAAAGAAAATATGCCACAACATATTGCAATAATAATGGACGGAAATAGAAGATGGGCAAAAGAAAAAGGAATTGAAACAAAGTTAGGACATAAGGCAGGTGCAGAAAATTTAGAAAAACTTGCTAATTTTGCAAATGATATTGGACTAAAATATCTAACTGTATATGCTTTCTCGACTGAAAATTGGAAAAGAACTAAAGAAGAAGTTGGAGCTTTGATGGTCCTATTAAAATCATATGTAGATAAATTTCTAAAAAGAGCTAATACAAATAATATAAAAATAAGGGTATTAGGTGATTTAGAAAGACTAGATAGTGGATTAAGAGAAAGTATAGCTGAAATTGTAGAAAAATCTAGCAATAATACAGGGCTTACATTAAATATTGCTTTTAATTATGGCGGAAGAGACGAAATAACAAATGCAGTAAAACATATAGCAAAAGATGTTGAAAACGGAAAAATGAAAATTGACGAAATTGATGAACAGGTTATTTCAAATAAATTATATACATGTGGAGAACCAGATCCTGATTTATTAATACGTACAGGAGGAGAACTTCGTATTAGTAATTTCTTGTTATGGCAACTTGCTTATACAGAATTTTTATTTGTAGATAAATACTGGCCAGATTTTTCAGAAGAAGATCTATTAAATGCCATACATACATTCCAAACTAGAAAAAGAAGATTTGGTGGAAAATAATATACAAAAACATATAAAATAAAGTGGAAGGAAATTAATATGAACGTAAAGAGATTTTTATCTGGGATATTACTATTCCCAATTTTCGCTGTTATTATGATATTTGGAAACAAATACATAATAGATATTTCAGTTAGTATTATAGCCATTATGAGTTTACATGAATTTTATAAAGCATTTAGAGGAAAAGCAAAACCAATAGGATGGATAGGCTACATAATAGCAGCACTCATAGCTGTAATACATATAATACCATCAAATTTAATATTACCAATAATTGGAGCGATAATACCAATTTCTATCATGGTGTTATTTACAAGAGTAATATTTAGTAATATGAAATTCAACATAGTTGATATATCAATAACATTTTTTGGAATATGCTATATAGTATTATTTCTATTGTTCGCACCTATAATAAGAGAGAATATAACCAATGGAAAAATATTAATCTGGTATGTATTTTTAGCATCTTGGGGAACAGATATATTTGCCTATCTTATAGGAAAACATTTTGGAAAACATAAATTTACTCAAATTAGCCCAAACAAGTCAATAGAAGGATGCGTCGGTGGTATTTTAGGAGCTGTAGTAGCTATATTGATATATACATTTGTATGTAACAATGTATTTAATATGAGTATCAATTATTTCTATGCTATGTTTATTTCAATATTATTAAGTTGTATTAGCCAAATAGGTGATTTAGCAGCATCTAGTATTAAAAGATATTGTGGAATAAAGGATTATAGTAACCTAATTCCAGGACATGGAGGAATGTTAGATAGAATAGATAGTGTTATATTTGTTTTACCATTTGCATATTTTTTATTGATGATAATTTAATTATGTAAGGAGAATTTTAATTTGTTTTTTATTATAAATGCTATAAAAATTATATTTATATTAGGATTCTTAGTTTTAATTCATGAAACAGGACATTTTCTAGTAGCAAAACTATGTAAGGTAACAGTAAAAGAATTTGCTATTGGGTTCGGACCTACAATATGGAAAAAACAAGGAAAGGTAACCAAATATGCCTTAAGACTAATTCCTTTAGGAGGCTTTGTTAGTATGGAGGGAGAAGAAGAACACTCTGATAAAGAGGGTTCTTTTAGCAAAAGCAGTATTCCAAAAAGAATTGCAATAGTTATGGCAGGAGGGTTAGTTAATATTATATTTGCTTTAATTACATATGTAATATTAATTACAGTAATGACTGGAAGTATTAACCGTGCAATAGACTCAACAGGCAGATTTGCTTTTTCAATTATTGAAAGCTTAAAGTTATTATTCTCAGGAGGGGTTACTGTTAATCAATTAATGGGACCAGTAGGAATATCTGAAATAATAGTTCAAACAAGTGGAATAGAAGAGTTTGTGTATATTATGGCACTTATATCAATGTCCTTAGGAGTAACAAATTTATTACCATTTCCTCCTTTAGATGGAGGAAAAGTAGTATTACTATTAATAGAGGCGATAAGAAGAAAGCCACTAAAGGAGAATACAGAAATAAAAATACAAATGATTGGATTTGTGGTGTTAATCACATTATCTATTATTGTTACATTTAACGATATCACAAGAATTTTTTAAAGTATTAGTAAAATTATGATTATTATATTCCAACAATTAGGAGATGCAGTTAATGGAAAAAACAGTCAAGACAATAAAAGAAATTTTTAAAGATCATAACTCAAGTAGTTTTGCATTGAATGCAGCAAAAATTAAATCAATTAATTTATTTAAAAAAACCAATAAGTTAGAAATTGATATAACTGCAGATGAGTTTATAAAAATAGCTGATTTATATACTTTTGAAAGATATCTAGAAAAAAGATTTAATATTAAAGAAGTTATAATTAAAATTGAATATGAAAATGAAATAGAAATTAACTTAAAAGAGGAATGGAATGATATAGTAAAGTATATGTCATTCAAACATCCACTAGCAAAAGCGATATTAAAAAATAGTACAGTAGAGATAGAAAATAATAACATTATTGTTAACTTAGCATTTAAAGGAAAAGAAGTGCTACAAGCTAGAGGATTTGACAAAATATTAGAAGAGATAATACAAAACATCTACGAGAAAAAAGTAAAAGTAAAATACACAGAAAATATTACAGATGAAATGATAAAACTGATACAAGAACAAGTAGAGCAAAACGAAAGAGAAGCGGTAAAACAAGCACAAAGAGAAGCAGAAGAATTTGCAAGAGAAATGGCGGAGAAGTCTGGAAAAAATGTTAAAAATGATGAAAATGCTCAAGGAGAACAGAAAACACAACAGACTGTGGCAGGAGAAGTTTTACCTTTTAATGTTGTAGAGCCACAGCAACATACTGAGCCAGAAGAAAAAACGCCACTAATATATGGAAGAAGTTTAAAAATAAAAGAACAATTAGTTAAGGTTGCGGATTTAAGCATAGATAGCGGAAAAGTCTTATTAGACGGGGAAGTACTAAATACAGATTCTAGAGAATTGAAATCTGGTAAAGTTCTTGTTATGTTTGATTTATATGATGGAAGTAGTACTATTACTTGCAAAGCCTTTGTTGAAGGAGATAAATCAAAAGAAACATTAAAGAAACTCAAAGATGCTAAAGGAGTAAAAGTAGAGGGAACAGCACAATTTGATCCCTTTGCAAAGGAACTTGGGGTTATAGCCAACACTATTATAGAAAGTACAGGAATCAAAAGAGAAGTACGTAAAGATGAGGCAAAAGAAAAGAGAGTAGAACTTCATATGCATACACAGATGAGTCAAATGGATGGTATGACAGCAGCTACAGATTTATTAAAAAGAGCAGTTAAATGGGGTATGAAATCAATAGCTATAACAGACCATGGTGTTGTACAAGCATTTCCAGAAGCACATAAATATTTAGAAAAAGATCACCCTGATTTAAAAGTAATATATGGAGTAGAAGCATACTTAGCACCAGACAAAACTCCTTGTGTATCATTTCCAAGAGGACAAAGCATAGACACAACATATTGTGTATTAGATTTAGAAACTACGGGCTTATCATTTAGAACGGAAAAAATTACAGAAGTAGGTATAATGAAAATAAAAGATGGAGAAGTAATAGATGAATTCTCTTGCTTTGTAAATCCAGAAAAACCTATACCACAAAAAGTAGTTGAAGTTACTAATATTACAGATGATATGGTAAAAGATGCTGAGACAATAGATAAAGTTTTTCCTAAAATCTTAGAATTTGTGGGAGATTCTATATTGGTTGCACATAATGCAGATTTTGATATTGGATTTTTAAAATACAATGCTAAAGAGCTAGGCTACACATTAGATAATACATATATAGATACATTAAGACTTGCAAAAGATTTATTCCCTGATTTCAAAAAATATAAATTAGGAATTATTGCGGACAAATTAGGAATAACAGTTGAAGTAGCACATAGAGCATTAGATGATGTAGATACCACAGTTAAAGTATTCAATGTAATGATAAAAATGCTAAAGGAAAAAGGAGCAAAAAAAATAGAAGATATTGATACCTTAGAAAGTGGAAAAGCAGACTTTAGAAAATTGCAAACTTACCATGCCATAATACTTGCTAAAAATTATGTAGGATTAAGAAATTTATATAAATTAATATCATATTCACATTTACACTACTTTTATAAAAAACCTCGTATATTAAAATCAATGTATAAAAAATATTCTGAAGGTCTTATTCTTGGAAGCGCTTGTGAATCAGGTGAATTATATCGTGCAATAGTTGCAGGAAAAGCCGATGAGGAAATAGAAGCTATCGCTAACGATTATGATTACTTAGAAATTCAACCAAATGGAAATAATATGTTTATGGTTAGAAATGGTACAGTACCTGATATCGAAGCGCTTCAAGATATAAACAGAAAGATAGTAGAACTCGGAGAAAAATTAGGTAAACTAGTAGTTGCAACTTGCGATGTTCATTTTATGGATCCACAAGATGAAATTTATAGAAGAATTTTAATGGCGGGTCAAGGCTATGATGACGCAGATGAACAAGCACCTCTATATCTTAGAACAACAGAAGAAATGCTAAAAGAGTTCGAATATTTAGGTGAAGAAAAAGCATATGAGATAGTTGTAACAAATACAAATAAAATTGCAGATATGTGCGAAAAAATAAGCCCTATATCTCCAGAAAAATGTCCACCACATATTGATGGCTGTGAACAAACAATTAAGGACATTGCATATGATAAAGCCCATAAGCTATATGGAGACCCATTACCAGATATAGTACAAGATAGATTAGATAGAGAATTAAATTCTATTATAAAAAATGGATTCTCAGTTATGTATATTATTGCACAAAAATTAGTATGGAAATCAAATGAAGATGGTTACATTGTAGGATCAAGAGGATCTGTTGGATCTTCATTTGTTGCAAATATGACAGGTATTACAGAGGTTAACTCACTACCACCGCATTATAGATGTCCAGAATGTAAGTATTCTGATTTTACAGATTATGGCTATCAATGCGGATTTGATTTGCCAGATAAAAACTGTCCAAAATGTGGGCATAAACTAATTAAGGATGGAATAGATATACCTTTCGAAACTTTCCTTGGATTTAATGGAGATAAAGAGCCAGATATAGATTTAAACTTCTCTGGTGAATATCAAGCAAAAGCACATAGATATACAGAAGTGATATTTGGAAAAGGTACAACATTTAAGGCAGGTACAGTTGGTACTGTTGCAGATAAAACAGCATATGGGTATGTAAAAAAATACTATGAAGAAAGAGGAATACCTGTTAATAATGCAGAGGTTCTAAGAGTAGCACAAGGATGTACTGGAATAAAGAGAACAACAGGTCAGCACCCAGGAGGGATTATAGTTGTACCAAAGGGAAGAGAAATTTACGAATTTACACCTGTACAGCATCCAGCTGATGATCCAAATTCAGACATAATAACAACTCACTTTGACTACCACTCTATTGATCAAAACCTTTTGAAACTTGATATTCTAGGCCATGATGATCCAACAATGATAAGAATGCTATTCGATATAACAGGAATTGACCCAACAAAAGTGCCACTTGATGATAAGGAAACAATGTCTATATTTAGTTCAACAGATGCTTTAGGAGTTACTCCAGAACAAATAAAAAGTAAAGTTGGAAGCTATGGTGTGCCAGAGTTCGGAACAAAATTTGTTAGAGGAATGTTGGTAGATACAAAACCTACAACATTTGATGAATTAATTCGTATTTCTGGTTTATCACATGGAACTGATGTATGGCTTGGAAATGCACAAAGCTTAATAGACGAAGGAACAGTAACGTTAAATGAGGCAATATGTTGCCGTGATGATATTATGATATATTTAATAAAGAAAGGTGTTCCACCAAACCCAGCATTTAAAATAATGGAAACGGTTCGTAAAGGAAAAGCATTAAAAGATCCAGAAAAATGGGCAGAATATGTAGCATTAATGAAAGAACATGATGTTCCAGATTGGTATATTAAATCATGTGAAAAGATAAAATATATGTTCCCAAAGGCACACGCAGCTGCATACGTAACAAATGCATTTAGAATCGCGTGGTTCAAAGTTCATGAGCCAAAAGCTTATTATGCATCATATTTCACAATTAGAGCAGATGAGTTTGATAGTGATATTATGTGTTATGGAAAAGAAAAAGTTCTCAATAAAATGAAAGAAATAGATTTGGCAGGAAATAGTGCAACAACAAAAGACAAGAACATGTATGCTATACTAGAACTTGTACTTGAAATGTATGAAAGAGGAATAAAATTTCTTCCAATAGATTTATATAAATCTCATGCAACAAAGTTTATTGTTGAAGAAGATGGAATTCGCCCACCATTAAACAGTATACCAGGACTCGGAACAGTTGCAGCAGAAGGAATAGATGAAGCTAAAAAGGATGGCAAATTCATGTCAATAGATGATATGAAGATTCGTTCTAAAATTGGAAAGTCAGTTATAGAACTATTAGAAAAAATTGGCTGTTTAAAAGGAATGAGTCAAAGTAATCAAATGAGCTTATTTGGTTAAAAAGAGGAAACTTGAAAAAAGTTTCTTCTTTTTTGCTTTGCGAACAAACATGCTGTGTACATAAAATTTAGCAACTGTGCGAAAAAGACAAGAAAGGTTTTCATAAAATATTACTTAATAAAAATGTGAATAAACCAAATTTTACAAACCACTAATAACACTTATTCACAGAGTTATCCACATTATCCACACATGTGTGAACAACTTGTGATTTTTTTTTGAAAACAAAAATGTAACATAATGTCGGAAAAATAATTATTAAAATGTGATTTTGAAAAATACTTGTAATTGTTATTTCTATTGACTTTTAAGTAATATACTGATAAAATTTATAGCAGTTTAAAAAACGGCATTTGCCATAAGAAAGAGGCGTATAAAATGGAAAAATTAACAATGGATAAAATTGTAAGTTTATGTAAAAATAGAGGATATGTATATCCAGGGTCTGATATATATGGAGGCTTAGCTAACACATGGGATTATGGACCTTTGGGAGTTGAATTGAAAAACAATGTAAAAAAGGCATGGATGAAGAAATTTATTCAAGAAAATGAACACAATGTTGGACTAGATTGTGCGATTCTAATGAACCCAAAAACATGGGAAGCATCGGGACACTTATCAGGATTCAGTGATCCTTTAATAGATTGCAAAGAATGTAAAACAAGACATAGAGCAGATAAATTAATAGAAGAATGGATGCATGAACATAATTGCGACGAAGTAGTAGATGGATGGTCAGATGAGAAAATGCTAGGATATATGGCAGAACATCATATTGCGTGTCCAAATTGTGGAAAAGAAAACTTTACAGAAATTCGTAAATTTAATTTAATGTTTAAAACCTTCCAAGGAGTTACAGAGGATACAACTTCAACAGTATATTTGAGACCAGAAACGGCGCAAGGTATATTTGTAAATTTTAAAAATGTGCTACGTACAACAAGAAGAAAACTTCCAATGGGAATTGGTCAAATAGGTAAAGCGTTTAGAAATGAAATAACACCAGGAAATTTTACATTTAGAACCCGTGAATTTGAACAAATGGAACTAGAGTTCTTCTGTAAACCAGGAACAGACTTAGATTGGTGGAAGTATTGGAAAGAATATTGTAAAAACTTTTTGTTAAATTTAGGAATGAAAGAAGAAAATATCCGTTTAAGAGATCATAGTCCAGAGGAACTTGTATTCTATAGTAAAGGAACTACAGATATTGAATTTGCATTCCCATTTGGATGGGGAGAGCTTTGGGGAATTGCAGATAGAACAGATTATGATTTAAATAAACATATGGAATTTTCAAAAGAGGATATGACATATTTGGATCCTGAAACGAATGAAAGATATGTACCATATTGTATAGAGCCATCTGTTGGTTGTGACAGAGTAGCACTTGCTTTCTTGTGTAATGCATATGATGAGGAAGAAGTTGGAGAAGGAGATGTAAGAACAGTACTTCATTTGCACCCAGCACTTGCACCATACAAAGTTGCAATTCTTCCATTATCTAAGAAGCTAGGAGACAAAGCACAAGAAGTATATAGAATATTGTCTAAAACTTTTATGTGTGACTATGATGAAACAGGAAGCATTGGAAAGAGATATAGAAGAGAAGACGAAATTGGAACACCTTATTGCGTTACAATTGATTTTGATACATTAGAAGATGATTGTGTAACTATTAGAGATAGAGACACTATGGAGCAAGTAAGAGTTAAAATATCTGAAATAGAAAATTGGATAGAAGAAAAACTTAAATTCTAAGTAATAATAATTGAAAATAAGGGAAGATGTAAAATGGGAAAAGTTAAATATTTATTAAAGAGAATCAGAAAATTAGATTACAAGAATATGTTTAGAATTGCTAAAAAAATTAGCAAAAAAACCAATAAAAGCTATATTGGAATTATATTAGACATGGTGAGATGTGGAATAAAATATCAAGCGGGTTATTATGATTATCAAGAATTTGAATTTTATAACTTAAATAAAAAGGAGAGAGAAACATATTTAACCAGAGGAAAGAATAATGAAATTATAAAAAAGTTTAATGATAAATCAAAATTTCATATATTTGAGAATAAAGATGAAATGTATGCTACTTTTGATAAGTTTATAAAAAGAAAATGGATGAAGTTAAATGAAAACAATGAGGAAGAATTTGTCAAATTCATCAAAGACAATAAAAGTGTAATTGTAAAACCTATTGATGGAGAAGGTGGACATGGAATTGAGAAGTGTACATATACGACAGATGAAGATGCAAAAAAATTATATAAATCTCTATTAGAACACGATCAATTAATAGTTGAACAATGTATTGTTCAAAATAAAGAATTAGACAAATTATATGATAAATCTGTTAACTCATTAAGAATGTTTACTTTTTACAAAGATGGAAAATCATATTTTCTACAAGCAGTGTTAAAAATAGGTAATGGTGGTGTTGTTGACAATTTTTCAAGTGGTGGAATGTACACCTATGTAAGTGAAGAAGGATATGTATATGCTGAGGCAATTGATAAGGAAGACAACATATACTTCGAACATCCTGTATCAAAAACTAAAATAGTTGGATTTGAGGTGCCTTTATTTAAAGAAGCTGTAGAACTAGTAAAGGAAGCTGCAAAAGTAGTACCGGAAATTGCATATGTTGGTTGGGATGTTGCAATAGGAGAAAAAGAACCAATTATAATTGAAGGAAATTGCTTTCCAGGAGTTTTTCAAGTAAAACCTAGTTTGTGTAGCGAAAAAAGAGGATTAATACCAAAATATAATGAAATAATGAAAATATTTTAATTGTAAATTTTATCTTTTCGTTTTGTAACTTTTTTGTGAAACCGTTGAAACCAGACGATCAAAAAGGTATAATGCAAAAAAACGAAAGGTAAAATATGGGAAATATAAAATATATTGTAAAAAGATTAAAAACAATAGACTGGAAAAAAATGAATGAAAAGATTAGTTCAATTAATAAAAAGACAGGTATACCTAAAATGAAAATTTTAGTAGATATGCAGCAATGTGCTATTAAATATGGTGCAGGGTATATGGATTATGACCTGTTTGAAATGTACAATCTTAACGCAAAACAAAGAGATACATATCTTACAAGAGGAAGAAATAATGATCTTGTTACAAAATATTGTGACAAATCATACCTTCATTATTTTCAAAACAAAGATGAATTTAATGGAAGATTTCAAAACTACTTGAAAAGAGATTGGATTTCTGTTAATAAAGAAAACAAAGAAGACGTAATTAAATTTATGAAAAAACATAAGGAATTTATGGCAAAACCAATAACTGGATCATGCGGACATGGAATTAAAAAGATAAACATAAATAATTATAAATCAACAGATGAAGTATATGAAGAGCTTACAGAAAATAATGGAAAATATGAATTAGAAGAAATTATAAAACAACATCCAGATGTAAGCAAAATATATCCTGATTCAATAAATACCATAAGAGTTGTAACTATTGTAACAACTAAAGATGGAAAATCAATTTTGAGTATTCCTGAAGAAGAAAGAAAAAATATTGAAATTGTCCCACATGTTGTTTCAACATATCTAAGAATAGGTAATGGAAAATGCGTAGATAACTTCAATAGTGGTGGAATGGTTACTCCTATAAATGAGGAAAATGGAGTTGTAGCACAAGCAGCTATTGATAAACAAAAGAATCTATATGAAATTCACCCTAAAACAGGAACTAAAATTAAAGGTTTCCAAATACCCTATTGGAATGAAGTAATAGAGCTTTGTAAAAAAGCTAGTAAAGAAATACCAGAAATGGGGTATACTGGTTGGGATGTAGCAATTACACCAGACGGACCACTATTTGTAGAAGGAAACGAATTTCCAGGACATGATATATATCAGTTACCAGAGCATACACCTAATAAAATAGGAATAATGTCAAAATTCCAATTCAACTAAATTATAAAAATAAAATATTATATATAATATAAAAATCTTAAGAAGAGGTAGAAATAGTCGTGAAAGAAAATAAACTGGGAAAACACACAAACTCTTTTATGAAAAATGTAATTATACTAATGTGTTCAGAAATATTAGTAAAAGTTCTAGGAATGATATATAAACTAGTAATTACCAATATGGAAGGGTTTGGAAATACAGGAGCAGGTTACTATGCATCAGGATATCAAATATATGCTTTACTTTTAACACTCTCATCAATAGGTATCCCTAGTGTTATATCAAAACTAGTTTCTGAAAGATTAGCAATAGGAGATAAAACAGGTGCACAAAGAATATTTAAAATAGCCTTGAAATTTTTTGCAACATTGGGACTTATTTTTTCAATTTTACTATACTTTGGTGCAGAATTTATTGCAAATAACATACTAAATGTACCAGATACAGTATATGTAATGAGAGTATTAGCGCCAGCAATTGTATTCGTTTCAATTTCAGCAGTATTAAAAGGATACTTTGCAGGACAGCAAAATATGAAACCTACAAGTGTGGCTCAGACATTAGAGCAATTTCTAAACTGTGTTTTATCAATTACATTTGTATATGCATGTATAGGAAAAGACGCATATATTATGGCAGCGGCAGGAAACCTATCTACAACACTAGCAATAATGATTACATTTGTATACCTTATCAATTATTATAAAAGAAATAAATTAGAAATAAATCCAGAACAGAGATCACCAGAGAGAAGAAAAACTAATAAAGAATTATTAAGAACAATTCTTGGAATCTCAATACCAATAACAATAAGTTCAATTATTTCAGTTATAAGCTCAGTTATAGATACTGCAACTGTAAGTAATTGTATACAATATGCATATCAAAACTCAGGAATGACAAAAGAAGCACTAGAAACATTAGCGATGACAAAAGCAGGAATTCTTTCTAAAATTGACACTTTAGTAACATTTCCACTTGCAATAAATACAGCTTTTTCAACAGCACTAGTTCCTTCAATATCTGAGTCGATGGCAAAGAAAGAATATGGAGTTGCCTCAAAAAGATTATCATTTTCTATATTTACATCTATATTAATAATATTCCCTTGTGCTATGGGATTCATGTTTCTAGCAAGTCCGATATTAAAAATGATTTACCCATCAGCATCTGATGGAGCATTAATACTACAATTATCATCTATATCTATGATATTTACTGCATTAAATCAAACAGTTAATGGAGGATTATATGGGTTAAATTTACCAAAAGTTCCTGTGGCAGCACTAGGAGTTGGGGTTGTTGCAAAAACAATATTAAATATTATATTAGTAAGTAATCCAACAATTAATATAGCAGGTGCTTCAATAGGATCTATTGTATGTCAACTATTAGCATTCCTAATAGCCTTTAGAGTACTAAATATGAAATTGAAAATAAAATTTGATCCAAAGAAAAATATTATAAAGCCAGCTATTGCAGCAGTTGTTATGGGAATAATAGTATATTTCGTTCAATATCTACTTAATATGTTTATGGGCAACATATTAAGCACACTTCTAGCTATAATAGTAGGAGTAGGAGTCTATGGATTAGCAATTATATTCATGAACGTGTTATCTAAAGAAGATATTTTAATGATACCTTTTGGAACAAAGATATACAATATATTAGTTAAGTTACATTTATACAAAGAAGAAGGAGAACCACTTATATAATGTTAAAATACTTTATTATTTACTTAATTATAATAAATATTATTGCATTTATTGCAATGTATATAGATAAAAAACGTGCTAAAATGGGAAAGTGGAGAATTAAAGAATATACATTATTTATTCTTGCACTCATAGGTGGAAGCATTGGAGCAATAGCCGGAATGTATACCTTCAGGCATAAAACAAAAAAAGCAAGATTTGTTATTGGATTTCCGGCAATACTAATAATACAAATATTACTAGGATTTATGATATATACCGATTTTATAAAATAAAATAGGAAAATAGAATATATAATTAAGACCTAATTTTTTAAAGATTAGGTCATTTTTGTGCAAGTTTTACTAAAAGGAATTGAAAAATATAAAAATTATGTATAAAATATACATATGCAAAAGCTAAAAAAGAAATAAAAGGAGCACACAAGAAAATGCAAGGACGTAAAACTGTTGGGACTCTAAGAGAGAACTATATTCTAACAAAATAATAAAAATAGAGGTAATAGATGCCTCTATTTGTGATAGAAAAATAAAACAGACTATTATTGTGTAAAGCAAGATAGTCTGTTTTTTGTGTATAAAAAACAAAGGGGGAATAATTGCAAAGATGAAGGAACAAAGGAAAAGAGAGAAAAAAAGAATGAAAGGTAAATTGCGAAGAACAGGAAACAAACGGAATATCATTAATAGCGTTGGTTGTAACAATAGTAATTTTAATTATATTAGCAACAATAAGTTTAAATTTGTTATTTAATAAAAATGGAATAATAAAACAAGCACAACTCGCAAAAGAAATACAAGCAAATACAATAGATTTAGAAAATGAACATTGTGTAGCATGGCTATGTGACCCTGACGTATGAAATAATAATTATAAAATAGATCAAGCAGATTATGCAATAGGAAGTCCAAGTGTAGAAATGTATATGAAAGCATATAATGTATGGAAAACAGGAAATAAAGATGCAACAAATTTGATATGTAAGGTAGAAGGAAAAAATGGATATTCAGTAGGAGCAAATAATAGCTACAGGTCTGATATAGGATATGTTACGGACGAAAACGCGATTGAGTCAGGACAAAAAAATATATTTATGACATCAGGAGAAAACTATTGGTGGCTGGCTTCTCCCTCAGTTCGTGGTGCTAACAATGTTAGTTATATTAATGGATTCTATATAACTGTAAGCAACTTCCAATATGGTCGTGCACAAGGAGTTTGTCCTATAGTTTCTCTATAGTGTTAATTAGATAAATGCAAAACAGTTAATAATAAATGTATATTGTAATGTTAAGGTTAAAAAGAATCTAAAAGTAATTTGATAAAAATTTAATTTAGATTCTTTTATATTTTTGAAAACAATGAATAATTTTATTTACTTTTTTGCAATTTATATATATAATGTTTTTGAAAAAACAAAAGATTTTAAGGAGGCTTTATATGAGCAATAAGTATGTATATCTATTTAAAGAAGGAAATGCATCAATGCGTGAATTATTAGGTGGAAAGGGTGCAAACTTAGCAGAAATGACTAACCTTGGACTTCCGATACCACAAGGATTTACAGTTACAACAGAAGCGTGTACACAATACTATAACGATGAACAAAAAATTTCGGAAGAAATTAAAACACAAATATTTAATACTTTATCAGAATTAGAAAAAATAACAGGTAAGAAATTTGGAAGTACAGAAAATCCATTATTAGTTTCTGTTCGTTCAGGAGCCAGAGCATCAATGCCAGGAATGATGGATACAATATTAAATCTAGGATTAAACGAGGATGTTGTAAACACATTGGCACAAAAAAATGAAAGATTTGCTTATGATAGTTACAGAAGATTTATTCAAATGTTTAGCGATGTTGTTATGGAAATACCAAAAGCTTTATTTGAAGAAGCTATTGACAAAATGAAACAAACAAGAGGAGTTAAATTAGATACAGAATTAACAGCAGATGACCTAAAAGAATTAGTAAAAATATTTAAAGACATATATAGAAAAAAACAGGGAAGTGAATTTCCTACAAATCCATCAGAACAATTGATTCAGGCTGTTGAAGCAGTATTTAGATCATGGAATAACCCAAGGGCAATAACTTATAGAAGATTAAATGATATTCCTGGGGACTGGGGAACAGCTGTAAACGTACAAGAAATGGTATTTGGAAATATGGGAGATGACTGTGGAACAGGTGTTGCATTTACACGTAACCCTGCAACAGGTGAAAATAAAATATTTGGAGAATACTTAATGAATGCTCAAGGTGAAGATGTTGTAGCCGGAGTTAGAACACCAGAGCCAATTGCAAAACTTGAAAGTACAAATAAAAAAGCTTATGACGATTTTATAATGTATGCTAATAAATTAGAAAGACACTATAAAGATATGCAAGATATGGAGTTTACAATTGAACATGGAAAGCTATTCTTTTTACAAACAAGAAATGGCAAAAGAACAGCAAATGCAGCGTTAAAAATTGCAGTTGATTTAGTAGATGAGGGAATGATTACAGAAAAAGAAGCAGTACTTAGAGTAGAGCCAAATCAATTAGATCAATTATTACATCCAAATTTTGATAGTGAAAAATTAAAAGAAGCAACACCAATAGCAACAGGTCTAGCAGCATCACCAGGAGCTGCAACAGGTAAAGTTGTTTTCACAGCAGAAAGAGCAGTGGAGTTGCATAATCAAGGTGAAAAAGACTTAATTCTAGTAAGACTTGAAACATCACCAGAAGATATTGATGGTATGAATGTATGCCATGGTGTATTAACAGTAAGAGGAGGTATGACATCGCATGCAGCTGTTGTAGCTCGTGGGATGGGAACATGCTGTGTAGCTGGATGTGGAGATATTTTGGTTTCAGAAGAAGATAAAACATTTACACTTGCAAATGGTAATAAATATCATGAAGGAGATTGGATTTCTTTAGATGGATCTACAGGAAAAGTTTATGGAGAAAAAATAGATACTGTAGAGGCTTCTGTATCAGGAAACTTTGCAAAATTTATGGGATGGGCAGACAACTATAGACAAATGGAAGTAAGAGCAAATGCAGATACACCAAGAGATGCTAACCAAGCACGTAAATTTGGAGCACAAGGAATTGGATTGTGTAGAACAGAGCATATGTTCTTCGCACCAGAGAGAATTGCAGCTATAAGAGAGATGATAGTTTCAAAAACTGTAGAACAACGTAAAAATGCTTTAGAGAAAATTTTACCTATGCAAAGAGAAGATTTTGAAGGATTATTTAAAGCAATGGACGGTTTACCTGTTACTATAAGATTGTTAGATCCACCATTACATGAATTTTTGCCACACACAAACGAAGAAATAAGAGATTTAGCTAAAGACATGGACATGAGCTTTGAAGAATTAAAAAATGTAGTCACAGAACTTCATGAATTTAACCCAATGATGGGACATAGAGGCTGTCGTCTAGATGTAACATATCCCGAAATAGGAGAAATGCAAACAAGAGCAATTATACAAGCAGCAATAAATGTTTCAAAAGAAGGAATAAAAGTAAAACCGGAAATAATGATACCATTAGTTGGAGCGATTAAAGAATTAAAATATGTAAAAGATATTATAACTAAAACTGCAGTAGAAGTAATGGAAGAAGAAAATATGCGTGTAGACTACATGATTGGAACTATGATAGAGATACCTAGAGCTGCACTTTTAGCTGATGAAATTGCAAAAGAGGCAGAGTTCTTCTCATTTGGAACAAATGACTTAACTCAATTAACATTTGGATTTAGTCGTGATGATGCTGGAAAATTCTTAGGAGATTATTATGATAAGAAAATATATGAATTTGATCCATTTAAGAAAGTAGATCAAAATGGAGTAGGTAAATTAGTAGAAATGGCATCTGAATTAGGAAGAAAGGTAAGGCCAGATATTGAACTTGGAATATGTGGTGAACATGGTGGAGAACCATCATCAGTAGAATATTGCCATAACATAGGATTAACATATGTATCTTGCTCACCATTTAGAGTTCCTATAGCAAGACTAGCAGCTTCACAAGCAGCAATAAAAAATCCAAGATAGAAAATATTACAAAAGGTACTTTTATACAAAGTACCTTTTTATAGTATGATTGACTTTTATTTTTATGTGTGATATTCTAAAGAATATAAATAGAAATATAAATAATAGAGGATGAAATGATAAATTTACTTTTGTGTGGGAATAAAAAGGTTTTTGATGGAGCGCTTACACAACTTCTGTCTATTACTAATAGAACAAAAGAAACCATAAATTGCTATATATTCACAATGGATGCTTCAAGATTAAAACCAGAATATACATGTATAACAGATGAGCAAATAGACTTTTTAAATAAAGTGGTAAAATCAAAAAATAAAAATAATATAGTAAAAAAAATAGATGTTACCCAATTATATGAGCAAGAGTTTTTAAATTGTGCAAATGAAAGCGCATACTGTACGCCATATACATTACTAAGATTGCTTGCAGATAAAGTACTTGATATACCAGATAAGCTGTTATATTTAGACATTGATATAATGGTAGGAGATGATATATCTAAGTTATATAATATTGATATTTCAAAATATGAGTATGCTGCAGTAAAAGAAAAATATGGATCTTGGTTTATAAGACCAGATTATATAAATGCAGGTATGTTATTATTTAATATGAAAAAAATAAAAGAGACAGGTCTTTTAGAAAAAGCACGAGAATTAATAAAAAAGAGAAAATTACTATTTGCAGATCAAGATGCAATTTTTTGGTCAACAACGAAAAAATTGCTCTTGCCAAGAATTTATAACGAACAATCTAAGTTTAATAAAAAAGATACTGTAATTTGCCATTTTTGTAAAAGGTTAATGCTTAGGCCATATCCTCATACCGAAAATTACAAACAGTGGCAGGTCGATGAAATACATAAATATTTAAAATGTTATTATTTTGACCAAGATCTAGAAGAATATTTAGAATTAAAAGAAGAATTTAACAAAGAAAATAAAAAAGAAATAAGAGGAGAACATGGAGAATAATTTAGAGGTAATACCAATATTTTTTGCAGTTGATGATGGATATATACCATTTTTAGCTGTTGCTTTACAGTCTTTAATAGAAAATTCATCAAAGAATTATTATTATTCAATTAAGATATTATATACAAATATCGAAGAGGAAAATAAGCAGAAAATAAGTAAATATAAAAAAGAAAATGTCAACATAGAATTTGTTGATCTAAACTACTATATTAAAAAAGTTAAGGACAAATTATATACAAGGGACTATTATACAAAAACAACATATTTCAGACTGTTTATTCCCAATTTGTACCCACAATATGATAAAGCAATATATTTAGATAGTGATATTGTTGTATTAGGGGATATTGCTGAGCTATATAATGTAAATATGGGAAACAATCTAATTGCAGCAGCGCCAGATGACGTTATTCAAACGACTAAAGTTTTTCAAGAATATGCTGAAAAAGTTGTTGGAGTTGCAGATTATAGAAATTATTTTAATGCTGGAATTCTTCTAATGAATTTAGATGAGTTTAGAAAATTTAACTTTCAAGAGAAATTTTTATACCTATTAGAGACAATAAAATTTACTGTAGCACAAGACCAGGATTATTTAAACAGATTGTGCAAAGGAAAGGTAAAGATAATAGACAAAGCGTGGGACAGAATGCCAATTGCAATAGATGATATGAAAGAAGAAGATATAAAAGTAATTCACTACAATTTAGCATATAAACCATGGCATTTTGAAAATGTACTATATAAAGCCTATTTTTGGAAATATGCACAAAAAACAGAGTATTACAAACAAATAGAAGATATTAGAAAAAGCTATACAGAAGAAGAAAGATTCAAAGATATGGAACAATATAAAAAATTACAAGATTTAGCTAAAAAAGAATCTGACTGTGTAGGCGATGATAGAAATTATAGAAAGTCTAAAGAGAGCACACTTCATAGAAAATATGGAAAATACTTCAAATACAAAAGTTCATTAAAAGAAGAAAGAAACATTCCAAAATCACAAAGTAGATTAGAAGTTCTAAAAAAGATAGAAGACTTAGAAAGAAATGGAATTTTTGATGTAGATGTAGAAGAAGATCCACCTACAATACCATTAGATGCAAAAGACGTAGATTATCTTAAACAAAAAGAAACTAGCAAGATAATGAGAAAGGTCGCAATTAAGGTAGGAGAAGGCTTTGTAAATGTTTTGATGAGAAATAACAAATTAATTATAAAGCAGATAAATGGAATAGAAAATATGCAAAATGTAAAAACAGGTGCAATGATAACATGTAATCATTTTAATCCTTTTGACTCGTTTACGGTTGAAAAAGTTTTTAGGATATCTGGACAATCAAAATCAAAAAAATTATATAAAGTAATAAGAGAAGGAAATTACACGAACTTTTCAGGATTATATGGTTTCTTCTTTAGAAATTGTGATACATTACCATTAAGCTCAAACAAGAAAACGATGGTGGCTTTTATGAAAGCAGTAGATACGATATTAAAAAGAAAAGACTTTATACTAATATATCCAGAACAAAGTATGTGGTGGAATTATAGAAAGCCAAAGCCTTTGAAAGATGGAGCTTTTAAAATAGCTGCAAGAAACAATGTTCCAGTTATACCTGTTTTTATTACTATGCAAGATAGTGAAATAATAGGAGATGACGGATTTCCAGTTCAAGAGTATATTGTTAATATTGAAGAACCAATATATCCAGACGAGAAATTATCAGAAAAAGAAAATGCCAATATTATGAAAGATAAAAATTTTGAAGTATGGAAAAAGGTATATGAAGAATTTTATAATATGCCACTTCAGTATAATACTAGAAAAGAAGACGATAAGGAATTTATAGATGAATAATAAAAAAATAACTTATTATAAAGATGAATTAAATGATGAATTTTCTAAAGCAAAAATAATACCAAGAGAGATAAATGAAAATTATAAATACGAGCATAAAAACCCTTTGTGGAATTTATGCTCTTTGGTATTACAAAACATTTTAAGTGTACCCATAAAAACTTTATATGCTAAGGTAAAATTTAAAATAAAGTATGTTGGCAGAGAGAAATTAAAGCCCTACAGAAATACGGGTTACTTTATATATGGAAATCATACCCAACCATTTGCAGATACATTTATACCAAGTATTCCAATATACCCAAAAAGAAATTTTTTTATTGTAAACCCGGAAAATGTCTCAATGAAGCCATTTGAAACAGCAGTGGAAATGCTAGGAGCTTTACCGATACCAGGCAATAAAGCTGCAATGAAAAAGTTCCTTGAATCAATAAAGAAAAAAATAAGAAAAGGACATGCTATTACAATATACCCAGAGGCACATATATGGCCTTATTATACAAAAATTAGACCTTTTAAATCGGTTTCTTTCAAATATCCTATAGAATTAGGGGTACCTTCATTTTGTATAACAAATACATATCAAAGATATGGGAAACGTAAAGACAGAATACAGATAGTAAGCTATATTGATGGTCCGTTTTTCCCTAATCCAGAGTTAAGCAAGAAAGACATGCAGCAAGACCTAAGAAACCAAATTTATAATTGTATGGTAGAAAGAAGTAAGAATAGTAATATTGAATATATAGAATATAAAAAGGCGAGTAATTAAAAAGAGGGTTCCTGTTTTAGGACACCCTCTTTCTAGTGTGATTATCTTCTATTATTTTACAGCCATTTTCTAAATAATAGGCTATATTATATTTACTTATAATAATCAAAGCAAAGTAATTTTATTTTTTGTTTTCTTAATTATTTTCTCATCTTTTAATCTTTTAATTTCTCGCATCATAGCAGTTCTATCAATAATTAAATAATCAGATAGGTCAGTTAATGAAAACGGAAGTTCAAAGGTTTTACTATTATTTTTAATTGATAAATTATTAAAATATGTTAAAAGCTTTTCTCTTACACTTTTATTTGTCAATAGTAGCATCCTAAAGTTTTGCTCTGCAATACTATGTAAGATTAAATCAGGCAAATTCCTCAAAAGATCAATATGATAAGAACAATCTAAAGTGCAACGCTCTGCAGTATCATAAGGATAAAATAACACTTTAGCTTTTTTATTTGCTAAAACAAACAACTCTCTATCCATATATATTTTGAATAAAGCTTCACCAAAAATATCATTCTTTTTATAATAATAAAGAATTTTTTTATTTCCATCTTTATCGTATGTAATTAATTGTGCTTCACCTTCTAACAATATACAGAATTGATTTCTTTTTGTTAAGAAAGTAGTAATTACTTCATTTGCTTGAAATTCTTTAGTTTCACATAATCTACAATTTGTCTTCAATTTGTTAACGAAATTGTCAACATCAAAATTCTTTTTCATAAAAAACCACCATATTAATAATATATCACAAAATAGTTGCCATGGCAACAGACAAAAAATAAAATATTGTTTTATTCAGCTATTTCTATGATAAAAAACTTGTAACAAAATTGTAATAAAAGATTTTTTACTAGAGATATGAGGGAAAAGAGAAAAAAATAAAATAAAAAACAAATTTGTTGCATTTGCAACAGAAAATAAATATAGTTACGATATAATTAAAACATAAGAATTGAGGGGGAGGAATATTAGAAATGAAAATCATAAAAAGAGACGGAACAATTGTTGATTATAATTCAGATAAAATAAGAATTGCAATTGGTAAAGCTAATAATGAAGTTTCTAGAAAAGAAAAGGCTTCAGATGAACAAATAAATGAAATAATAGGATATATTGAAGATTTAAAGAAATCAAGAATATTAGTAGAAGATATTCAAGATATAATTGAACAAAAATTGATGGAATTAAATAAATACCAATTAGCAAAAAAATACATTACATATCGTTATACAAGAGAACTAGTTAGAAAAGCAAATACAACAGATCAATCTATTAAAGAATTAATTGAAGGAGAGAGTGAATACTGGAATAACGAAAATTCTAATAAAAATGCAACTGTAGTTACAACACAAAGAGATTATTTAGCTGGTATTACAAGTACAGATATTACTAGAAGATTTTTATTACCAGAAGATATTGTAAAAGCACATGACGAAGGAATAATTCATTTTCATGATGCCGACTATTTTGCACAAAATGCATTACATAACTGCGATTTAATTAACTTAGAAGATATGTTACAAAATGGAACAAATATTAATGGCGTTATGATCGAAAAACCTCATAAATTCTTAACTGCAATGACTATTGCTACTCAGATAATTACTGCAGTAACATCTAGTCAATATGGTGGGGCAACAGTTACAATGACACATCTTGCTCCATTTGTAAGAGATAGTTACAACTTTTATTTAAAAAGATATAAAAATAGAAATTTATCACAAGAGCAATGTGAAAAGTTTGCAAAAGAAGATTTAGCAAAAGAAATAAAAGATGGAGTTCAAACATTCCAATACCAAATTAATTCAATGACTACAACAAATGGTCAATCACCATTTTTAAGTGTTTGTTTTTATTTGGGTGAAACAAAAGAGTATAAAGAAGAATTAGCAATGATTATAAAAGAATTCTTAGAGCAAAGAATTCAAGGAATGAAAAACGAGAAGGGCGTATATATTACTCCTGCTTTCCCAAAATTGTTATATGTATTAGAGGAAGACAATATACATAAAGATAGTAAGTATTGGTATTTGACAGAGCTTGCTGCAAAATGTACAGCTAAGAGAATGGTACCTGATTATATTTCTGAAAAGAAAATGCTAGAGTTGAAAGTAGATAAGGATGGAAATGGAAATTGTTATCCTTGTATGGGATGCCGATCATTCTTAACACCTTATATTGATCCTAAAACAAATAAACCTAAATATTATGGAAGATTTAACCAAGGTGTTGTAACAATAAATCTAGTTGATGTTGCATTATCATCAGGAAAAAATATAGATAAATTCTGGAAGATTTATGAAGAAAGACTAGAGTTATGTCATAGAGCATTACAAAAAAGACATGAGAGATTAGCAAAAGCAACAAGTGATGTTGCACCTATATTGTGGCAACATGGTGCTTTGGCAAGACTAAAAAAAGGTGAGAGTATACACCCATTATTACATGGTGGATATTCAACAATATCATTAGGTTATGCAGGTCTTTATGAGTGCGTAAAATATATGACAGGGCATAGCCATACTGATAATGGCGCAGGTAAAGAATTTGCAGTTGAAGTTATGCAAAAAATGGACGATAAATGCAAAGAGTGGAAAGAAAAAGAGGATATTGACTATAGTGTATATGGAACTCCAATAGAATCAACAACATACAAATTTGCAAAATGTTTAAAAGATAGATTTGGAATTGTAAAAGGTATAACAGATAGAAATTACATTACAAATTCTTATCATGTACCAGTATTTGAAGAAATCGATGCTTTTTCTAAATTAAAATTAGAAAGTGAATTCCAAAAATTAAGTCCAGGTGGTGCAATTTCTTATGTTGAAACACCTAACCTACAAAATAACTTGGAAGTTGTTATACAAATAATTCAATTTATTTATGACAATATAATGTATGCAGAATTAAACACAAAATCTGATTATTGCCAACAATGTGGATATGACGGAGAAATATTAATTGATGATAACCTAGAATGGTATTGTCCAAATTGCGGAAATAGAGATCATAATACATTAAATGTTGCTAGAAGAACTTGCGGATATATAGGAAGCAATTTCTGGAATAAGGGAAGAACACAAGAAATAAAAGAAAGAGTGCTTCACATTGACAATAAAGATGATGAATAAAATAATGTAAGAAGGAATTGACTATGAGATACAATAAGATTAGAAAAATGGATATTTCAGATGGACCTGGTGTAAGAGTATCAATTTTTATGCAAGGGTGCACGTTTAATTGCAAAAATTGTTTTAATCCAGAAACACATGATTTTAATGGTGGAAAAGAATTCACAGATTCTACTATCAACAGAGTTTTAGAATTATGTGATAATGAAAATGTAGAAGGATTATCTATTTTAGGAGGAGAACCAATGAATCCTAAAAATATAGAAGGAACTACAAGATTAGCAAAGGCTTTTAAGGAAAAGTTTCCAAATAAAAATATATGGGCATGGTCTGGTTTTAAATTTGACAGAGACTTAAAAGATAAGGAAGTCTTAAAATATATAGATGTATTAGTAGATGGACAATATGTTGATGCTCTTCATGATCCTACATTAGAATGGAGAGGATCTTCTAATCAAAGAGTTATAAATGTTCAAGAAAGTTTAAAAGAACATAAAGTTGTTTTAAAAGAAAAAGGCTTAATATAGGTTATAGGCATTGCAAGGGGAAAATAAAAATGAAGGATAAAGGCAAATTTATTAAGAACTTATTGATTTTTGTGTTACTAATTATACTAACATTCTATATTTTGCTAAAAGATCAAAATATATTAGAAATATTTAGTATCATATCATCAATTAAAATACAATATATATTAGTTGGAATACTGTGCATGGCAATTTATATAATACTTGAGGCTGTTAATATAGGAAGAACTTTAAAAGCATTAAATGAGAAAAGCAATTTTTTAAGTAATATAAAATATGCTCTTATAGGTTTTTTCTTCAGTGCTATAACACCAGCAGCAAGTGGTGGTCAACCCATGCAAATATATTACATGTATAAAGACAATATATCTATTTCAAATTCAACATTAGCTTTACTATTAAATTTGCTAAGTATGCAAATATCAACCATTGGAATAGCATTAGTTAGCTTAATATTTAATTATGGATATTTAAACAATTTTTTAATAGCATGTTTTGCGTTAGGAGTATTTCTTAACTCAACTGCATTAATATTATTATTGATAGCTATATTTTCAAAAAGAATGTCGGCAGGATTAATAAATATTGCAATAAAAGTTTTAAGATTCTTAAGAATAAAGAATATAGAACAGAAAAAAGAAAAATTTGAATATGAATTAAAGCAATATCAAGAAAATGCAGTATTTGTACGAAACAATGTTAGATTAATATTAAAAACTTTAGTGACTACACTAATTCAATTCTTGATATATTACAGTATCACATATTGGGTATATTTATCATTTGGATTTACAGAGCATAACATATTGCAATTAATTTCAATGCAATCAGTGTTATACGCAACAGTTTCAGGTATTCCATCACCGGGAGCGGTTGGCGTAAGTGAAGGAGCATTTATGCAAATATTTAGACAGATATATCCAGAAACAACAATTAGTAGTGCTGTTTTACTAAATAGAGGGATAAATTTCTATTTATTTGTTCTTGTTAGTGGAATAGTAATAATCATAAATCAATTAAGAATGAATAGGGAAGATAAAGTAAAAGAATAAATTAAAGGAGAAAACTATATTAAAGGGTTTTCTCCTTTTGTAATTGTATAGGAAAAACTTAAGTTCTTTACATATGCAATAAAGATAAGTTTAATTTACAATTCAATTTTAGGCTGATACCTTTCAAGCCACATATTAACCTGGCAAAGATATGCCATGAGCTGAGGACCTGTCATAAGTTGACCAAACCAAGGTCTTGTGAAAGCATTTCCATCAGTATCTAATATTTCCAGAATGTATTCACGATTTAATAAATTATTGATAGGAGCATTTTTGTCCTCCATTATTTTGGTTAGCATTTCTTTTACTTTTTTTAAATAAGTCGGATTCCAGGTTTTAGGATATGGACTTTTTTTTCTATCAACAATTTCAGAAGGGAGGATATCCTTCATAACATAACGTAATAAGCCTTTTTCTCTACCATTTAAAGATTTCATTTCCCATGGAATATTCCATACATACTGAGCCAATCTATAATCACAGAAAGGAACTCTTATCTCAAAACCGTTATACATACCCATCTTATCTGACCTATCCAATAAAGTCTGCATAAACCAATTTAGTGTAAGATGTGATATCTTTCTTTTTTCTGCTGTTTCAGAAGTATCATCATCTAAGATTTCAACATTAGATAAACTTTCGTTATAACGAAAATCTATATATTCTTTTAAATCTACTTTCTCCGCTATACTAGGATTTAATAGTTGTTGCCTTTCTTGTAATGCAATAGACCAAGGGAACGTTCCGCTTCTTAAAGCATCTTCTCTAAAGAACCATGGATATCCTCCAAAAATTTCATCAGCACATTCACCAGTAAGTGTAACAGTTGCTTCATTTTTAACATGTTTACAGAATAACAATAAAGAAGAGTCTACATCAGCCATACCGGGAAAATCTCTTGCAATCATTGCATCCTCTAAATTGTTAGCAAGTTCAGGAGTATCTAAAATGACAGTATGATGATTTGTTCCAAGTTTATGACGCATTAAATCTATATAGTAATTATCAGAATTTGGCTGAAAATCAGTTTTTACAAAATTCTTATCATTATCTACATAATCAACAGAATAAGTATTTAAAGGGGGAAGGCTATGCTCTTTGCAATAATTAGCAGCATATAAACTTATAATACTTGAATCCAATCCACCCGATAAAAAAGTACAAAGAGGAACGTCAGACACTAACTGCCTTTTTATAGCGTCTTCCAATAAATAACGTACTGTCTCACAAGTTTTTCCTAAACTGTCAGTATGAGGTTTACTAACTAGTTTCCAATACTGGTGAAGTTCAATTTCATTATTAAAATATGATAGTTTATGAGCAGGTTTTAGCTCATAAATATTTTTAAAGGCAGTCGTTCCTGCTGTATGTGCAGGACCAATACCAAATAGTTCACAAATTCCTTGTTTATCTAATCTGGCAGATATACCAGGAAATTTTAAAATTGCTTTTATCTCAGAGGCAAATATAAAATGATTATTTATAAAACAATAGTATAATGGTTTTACACCAAAATGATCTCTAGCCATAAAAAGCCTCTTGTTTTTAGAATCCCACACAGCAAAAGAGAAAATACCATTTATCTTGTTAACTACATTCTCTTTAAAACAAATATAAGCCTTTAGTAAAACTTCTGTGTCAGAATGGCTATCAAACGTAAAACCATATTGCGTTAATTCTTCACAAAGCTCTTTTGTATTATATAATTGTCCATTATATACAAGAGTATATGTATTTCCCATATACTCATAAGTCATAGGTTGCTTACCGCCATCAGGATCAATAACAATTAATCTCCTGTGACCTAATAATATATTATCCTCTGTGTAGTAACCACATTCATCTGGACCACGGTTACTTAGAGTTTTGTTCATATCAATGATAATTTGTTTTTTATAAGAAATATTCTGTTTTAAATTTACAATACCTACAAAACCACACATAAAACCAATCCTTTCATATATTTTTCTCATATAGGTATCATATGTTATTTACAATATTTTGTTGCTATTCGAACTAAATAAAAATATAAGTATTGACAAAGTGTAAAAAAATTAGTATAATTTTATAGTATCAATTTTGAGACGCTATGTAAATAGATATATACAATAGATAACAGTCAAGGGGGGAATTAAAATGGCACAACCAAAAAGAAGATGGTCTAAAGCAAGAACTGGTTTAAAAAGATCAACATGGAAATTAGAAAACCAAAATTTAGTTGAATGTTCACATTGTCATGAACTAATAAAACAACATAGAGTATGTCCAACTTGTGGATACTATGATGGAAAAGAAGTAGTTGCTAAATCAGAAAATTAATTATAAAATAAGTTAACAGCATTATATATGCTGTTTTTTTATTGCAAAAAAAAATAAAGTTTGATAATATATAATATATTAGATTTTAGGAGAAAACAAACAAATGAAAGATATAAAAGAATACATAAATAATAATAAATGGATAAAATATCTGATAATTTCAATAATAGGTATAATTGTGTCAATACCTCTATTTTGGATTCAAATAAAAGAAACAGATGATGGTTGGTTTCATTTAATACGATTAATTGGACTGGATAATTCTATTCAAGATAGTAGTTTTCCTTTTTTAATTGCACCATATTTATGTAGAAACTTTGGATATAGCATAAATGTATTCTATCCACCAATAGTTACATATGTTCCATATATAATAGGGGCAATTCTAGGAAGCTTTAATATAGGACTAAAAATATTTACAAGTTTGACAATAATATTCTCAGGAATATTCATGTATAATTTCGTAAATGAAGTAACAAAAAATGATAAGATTTCTTTTTTGGCAGCATTTATTTATATGGTAATACCTTACAGGTTTGAAGTTATTTACAATAGATTTGCAATAGGAGAATTCACGGCATTTGTTTTTATACCTATAGTATTCCAAGGACTATATAATTTATTAAATGGCGATAGAAAAAAACATTTTTACATTGCAATAGGTGCAATAGGATTACTCCTTTCACATACAATTTCCACATTATATACTGCTTTGTTCTGTGCAATTTATGTAATATATAATATAAAGAAATTCTTTAATAAAGATGTAATAAAAAAATGTATAGTCAATGTAGTATTTATCTTACTGGTATCTGCATTTTTTATCATTCCAATGTTTGAGTTTAAAGGACAGGCAAAATATTCAATCTTTGAACCTGCTATTATGAAGACAGGAGGGGAATATGTACAAACAAAAACTATAGAATTGTGGCAATTATTAAAAGATAAAGGAGAAAAAAATGGAGTTTCATTTGTTGTTGGAATACCTACATTAGTTATGTTTTTCATAAGCATACTAGCATATAAACACATTGATAAAACAAAAAGAAACTTCTGGATTGAAAATTTTATATTTGGGATATTATCACTATTTATGTGTACAAAAGCTTTTCCATGGCTACATATGCCACAGATTCTATGCAATATTCAATATCCTTGGAGGTTAATAGGCTTTGCAATGTTTTTCTTTGCACCTGTTTTTGCAATAAACATTTACTATCTTTTAGAACTTATAAAAAAAGAAAAGATTAAAAAAATTGTTTATATTATAGTTATAGCCATAATTTTGGTATTCACTATACTTAGATTAAGCATATACCCAGTTCCTGACAATACAAGTTTGGACGAGATAGATGAAAAAAGTTTAAGAGAAGATTCAAAGATTTCTCATCTTAGCTTAAACAGAGATTATTTACCAGTTAATGCACTAGCAAAACAGTTTGTATATATTCCTAGCAGAACTGATAACGTATATGTCTTAGAGGGAGAAACAACAATTAAAAATGAGGATAAAGATGAATTAAATATGACATTTGATATAATAGATGCTAGTAAAAATTCGGTTTTAGAGTTGCCATATATTTTTTATCCGGGATATAATGTAACATTAAAACAAGATAATGAAATTACAAATCTTTATACAGAAGAATCTGAAAATGGATTTTTAAAGGTTACACTGCCAGAAGATATAAAAAAAGGAACTATCACTATAAAATATACTGGCACGACAATAGAAAAAATATCATATACAATTTCAGCATTTTCTCTAATTGGATTTATATCGTATATTGTATATTATAAAAATAAGACGAAAAAAGAGGATTTAAATATAGATGAAAGAAAAAATTAAAAGTTATATTTTTATTGTTATAATATCAATTATAGTATCTATTCCACTATATAAAACAGACTTTAACATTTTGATTGATGATGGAATACAGCATGTGTGTAGACTTATGGGGACATACCAATCAATTACTGAAGGACAAACATTTCCTTTAATTATGTCTAATTTTTGTAATGATTTTGGATACTCTTGGAACATATTCTATAGCCCTATTACAGCATATGTACCACTTCTATTTAGATTAATTACAGATTCATACACAAACTGTTTAAAAGCATTTATTTTATTGCTTACCATCTTAACTGGAATTTCAATGTATGAGTGTGTTTATAAAATAACAAAGAACAGATTAATTGGATTATTGGCATCTACAATATATATATTTGCGCCATATAGGTTAACAGATATATACAAAAGAGTTGCAATAGCAGAAGTTGCGTCATTTATTTTTTTACCAATGATATTTCAAGGTGCTTATACTATCTTTGACGATGAAGAAACAGGAAAGAAAAAATCAGGTTTGCTTTTAATATTTGGAGCAACAGGATTAATATTAACACATACGGTTATTGCAATGTATACGGCTATTTTTGGATTTCTATATGTAATTATAAACATAAAAAAATTAAAGGATAAGAATATAATAAAAAAGTTATTAATTATTTTAATTTTTACTATTAGTATAACTAGTTTTTTCTGGGCACCAATGCTTGAACATAAATTAAATACAGAATATGAAGTATTTAAAGAAGGACGAATGGAAAGATCTATATATTACGAATTGGACTTATTTGATCTTGTTTATACAGAACATGGAACAAGAACGTATCAAATGGGGCTTGTTACAATAATAGGAATTGTTCTTACTCTTTTAGCATTTAAAAAGATAGATAAAAGATATAAAAAAATATATATCTTTTCACTAGTTGCTGGTATATTTAGTGTTATCATGGCAATGAAATGGTTTCCATTTGAAAGGTTACCAAGTATTTTAAAATTATTGCAATTCCCATACAGAATGTTAGAATTTTCATCATTTTTCTTAGCTATAGTGGCAAGTATAAATTATGGAATATTAATTAAAAATTTTAGAGCAAGAGATGTTTTTGTGCTAAGCTGTATAATAATACTTTTGGTGGTTCCATTAAAGAACAATATAGAATATAAAGAAGTAAAAGAAGATAAATTATGGCCAGCTGTTCCAGTTTCACAATATACAGGAAGAGTACATGCTGGATGTGCGACTTTTGAATATTTACCAAGTAAGGCATTTAAAAATTTAAATTATGTCAAAACTAGAGAGGATAGAGTATATGTATTACAGGGAGAGTCAAGCGTATATAATGAGCAAAAAAATGGATGCAATATGTCCTTTGATATTTCAAATGTAAAAGAAGGAACGATCTTAGAACTTCCATATATATATTATCTTGGATATTCAGTAACACTAAAAGAAACTGATAAAACAAGTATAAAATTAAAGATAGAAGAATCAAAAAATGGATTTATACAAATACAAATAAATAAAGATATAACAGCTGGAGAAATAGATGTAAAATATGAAGGTTCATTAACAATGAAAATATCAATGTGCGTTTCAATTTTATCATTCACATTGCTTATGATTTACTATCTAAAAACTCTAGAGAAAAATGAAAACGCAAAAACAGAAGTTGTAACAGAATAAAGAAACAGAAAATAGCAAGAATTCCTTGCTATTTTTTTTTATGTATAGTAAAATATTAGTTGAATAAAAAGAGGTGAAGTATATGAACAAACCAACAGTAGCAATAGTTGGAAGACCAAATGTAGGTAAATCTACATTTTTTAATTATATTGTAGGAAAAAGAATATCAATAGTAGAAGATACACCAGGGGTTACAAGAGATAGAGTTTATGCAGATGCTAACTGGAGAGGTAGAAATTTTACATTAATTGACACGGGCGGAATTGAACCTGAATCTGAAGATGTTATACTATCCCAAATGAGAGAACAAGCTAACTTAGCAATCTCAATGGCAGATGTAATAATATTTGTTACAGACATAAAACAAGGAATAACAGCAGCTGACAATGATATTGCATTAATGCTTAGAAAGTCAAAAAAGCCAATTGTTTTAGTATGTAATAAAGCAGACAACTATGGAAAAGTACCAGATGAATTATATGAATTTTATAACCTAGGATTAGGAGAACCTCATAGAGTTTCTTCTGTTAATGCAATAGGAATAGGTGATGTGTTAGATGCAATTTATGATGAATTGCCACCAAAAGGTGAAGACGAAGAAGAAGACGATATTATCAAGGTAGCAATTATAGGAAAACCAAATGTTGGAAAATCATCACTTGTTAACAAAATTTTAGGAGAAAAAAGAGTTATCGTAAGTGATATCGCAGGTACAACAAGGGATGCAATTGATTCTGAGTTTGAAAATGAATTTGGAAAATATGTATTCATAGATACAGCTGGAATTAGAAAAAAGAATAAAGTATCAGAAAAATTAGAAAAATATAGTGTTATGAGAAGCCTATTTGCAGTTGAAAGAGCCGATGTATGTCTTTTGATGATAGATGCAAATGAAGGTGTAACAGAACAAGATACAAAAATAGCAGGTGAAGCACACGAAGCTGGAAAAGGAATTATAATAGTAGTAAATAAATGGGATGAATATGAGAAAGATAATGGAACTGTAGAAAAATACAAAAAGCAAGTATATGACAAGTTGTCATACTTATCATATGCACCAATATTATTTATATCAGCAAAAACAGGTCAAAGAGTAAACAAACTATTTGAGTTGATTAATAGCGTGGCAAGTCAAAATGCTATGAGGGTATCTACATCTGTATTAAATCAAGTATTAAATGAAGCAATTGCGATTGTACAACCTCCAACAGATAAAGGAAGAAGACTAAGAGTATTTTACATGACACAGGCAAGTACAAAACCACCAACATTTGTTGTGTTTGTTAATGATAAAGATTTATTTCATTTTTCATATGAAAGATATTTAATAAATCAAATAAGAAAAGAATTCGACCTAACTGGAACACCAGTTAGAATGATTGTACGAGAGAAAAGTGAAAAAGAGGGGGAGTAGAGTATGATACCATATATTATAATTGCAGTTATTGCATATTTAATAGGTAGTATTAATTTTTCGGTTATTATAAGTAAAAAAGTAGCTGGATTTGATGTAAGAGAAAAAGGAAGCGGAAATGCAGGAAGCACAAATGTACTAAGAACAGTAGGAAAAAAAGCTGCAATAGTTACATTAATTTGTGATATTTTAAAAGGAGTAGTTTCTATATTACTTGCAAAACTTATGGGAAATATATGGGGAGAATTAGACAAAGAATTATTAGTACAGTTAGCTGGAATATTTGTTATATTAGGACATACATTTCCAATCTTCTTTAAATTTAAGGGGGGCAAAGGAGTTGCTACATCTTTAGGTGTTATTCTTACAACAAACTGGCAAATAGGTTTAATATGCTTAGTATTTGCTTTAGTGTTAATGGCACTAACACAAATGGTATCTGTAGGGTCAGTAGCAGCTGCAATATTATATCCAGTATTAACTATTTTTATGGCTGGAAGTTACACTATCTCAGCTATAGTAGTTGCAGTTTTGGTAGTTTTTAATCATAGAGAAAATGTGAAGAGAATATTAAGCGGAACAGAAAATAAAATAAGCTTTAAAAAGAATTAAAACAAGGAGAGTAATATGAAGAAAATATGTATTATAGGAAGTGGCAGTTGGGGAGTAGCACTTGCAATTCATACAGCTAAAATGGGAAATCAAGTTAAAATCTGGTCATTTTTGGAAGAGGAAGCAGATTTAATTAATAATGAGAGAAAATGCAAATTTCTACCAGGCATAACGATTCCAGAAAATATAATTTGTACAACTAATATAGAAGATGCAGTAAAAGGAAGCGATATAATCCTACATGTTACACCTTCAAAGTTTACAAGAGAAACAATAAAAAAGTACAAACAATATGTAGAGGATCAACCTGTTATCATTTGTTCTAAAGGATTTGAGAAAGATACTTTATATACGTTAAGCGAAGTAGCATCTGAGGAAATGCCAAATGCAAAAATAGGAGTATTCACAGGTCCAAGTCATGCTGAAGAAGTATCTTTGGAAATACCAACAGCGATAGTAATTGCTTCTAAAAATATGGACATATTATATAATATACAAGATACATTCATGAATGAAAACATGAGAATATATACTACTTCAGACGTAATAGGAGCAGAATTAGGTGGAGCATTAAAAAACATTATTGCTTTTTGTGCTGGAATAACATCCGAATTAAATTTAGGAGATAACACAACAGCTGCCTTAATTACGAGAGGCCTAACAGAAATTTCAAGATTAGGTGTGGCAATGGGCGGAAACCATAATACATTTTATGGTTTATCTGGATTGGGAGATTTAATAGTTACATGTTTAAGTGAACACAGTAGAAATAGACAAGCTGGAAAATGCATTGGAAGAGGTTTATCTGTAGAAGAAACTCAAAAAGAAGTTGGTATGACAATAGAAAGTATTGATAACATAGAAGTTGCATATGAGTTGTCAAAAAAATACAATATTGAAATGCCAATTGTAAGTACAGTATATAATGTATTATATAATGGATTAAAACCATCAGAAGCAGTAAGGATGCTTATGACGCGTGAAAAAAAATGTGAATAAAATAGCAGATAGATAATAATAAAGGAAAATCTACCATGGATATCTTTCATAAATGTAACGAATTAGTTTATCAGCATTTTGATCTGTTACATTAATGAAAACATCTTTATCTAGGCTAATCCACATGTTAATTTTATATTGATCATTATTTTCAATAAAAGTACCAATCATATCTACAATTTCAAGTGGATTTTGGTACTTTTTTTGCCACTCTAATAAATTATTTTTTTCTATAACATGGTTATCTTTTTTAGAAAAGAAACTTTTTAAAAATCTATTAATTTCATTTTCCGTATTACTATACAACATTACGATTGATTCCATCAAAATCCTCCAAAAAATTTATTTATATATAGTATTTTTCAAATTTAAATAATAATACCAGAGAATAAAAGGCAATTTTTTTGGTAATAATATGAACAATAAAAAAGATGAATTTGCTAAAAAAAGTAAATTTTAACAAATGGAGGTTTTTTTAAATAAATGAAAAAATATATTATAACAATTGCAGTGATTTTAGGTGTTATGCTTATTATGTTTGGAAGCTATTATATATATAGTAATACAAGCTCTCAAGAAGATGTAGATACCTTAAAATCAAAAGTCGATGAAGAAATAAAATATTTAGATTCTGTTATTGTTTCAATAATGAATAAATTTAATAATATTACTTATGCAAATTACAAAATAGTTGAGGAGAAAGTAACTTCACAAAACCAAAATCAAAAAAATAGTTCGGTAAAAAGTATAGAAAGCCAAGAAGGACAATCTGGAGGAAATAACAAAGATAATTCACAAGGAAATTCAATAGAAAACACTATTACTAATATTAGCATGGATTATAGTAGTATACTAGTAAATTCAGACAATAAAAAAATTGAATGGAACTATATAAAAAAAGAAATTGAGAAGATGTATAGTACGTGGACAACAGTATTAATAGATTTAAATGCTTTAAATGTTAATAATACAAATTTATTAAAATATAATTCAACATTAGATGATATAACACAAGCTTTAGAAAATGAAGATAAGAAAACGTCCATGATAAAACTAGCAGATTTGTATAGTTTATTAGTTTCGTATATAAAGGAATATTCAAGTAATAACAGGCTTATTCAGCTTCTTGATACTAAATCAAATATTCTATATGCATATTCTCTTGCAGAATATGAGGATAAATGGTCAGAAATGAAAAACTATACAGACAAGGCTCAGAACGTATATAATAATATTATAAACAACGAATTAAAAAATAATGATTCTACAAACAATATAAATAAGGCGTATGTACTGTTAAATGAAATTAGCAAAAGTACAAGCAAAAAAAGCAAAAATATTTTTTATATTAATTATAAAAATTTAATGAAGGAACTTGAGATTATTCAGCTATAGCGTATTCTAGATGTGGAATAATGATTTGACTAAATTAATCTTTTGTAGTAAAATAGTAAAAGAGTAAATTGAATAGTCGCGTATAGCAATACTGAAAAGTAGCGTACGAGGAAAGTCCGGGCTCCAAAGAGCAATGATGCTGGATAACGTCCAGTGAGGGAAACCTTAAGGAAAGTGCAACAGAAAATAACCGCCTATTTATAGGCAAGGGTGAAAAGGTAGGGTAAGAGCCTACCGCTGGTATGGTGACATATTGGGTCAATGTAAACCCCATCAGGAGCAACACCGAGACAAGAAGGCTAAGACTGCTCGTCATCTTCTTAATTTGGTGGCATGAGATATATAGCAATATATATACTAGATAAATGACTATTCTAGACAGAACCCGGCTTACAGATTTACTTATTATATATGAAAACAGATAGGTATTTACTATCTGTTTTCATTTTTATATAAGATTTTTTATATCCTCTGGTAATGGAGCAATATAAGTAACTGGAATATTTAAAATAGGATGAATAAAACTTGTTTTATAAGAATGTAAAGCTTGTCTGTTTATTAGTTCTGAAGAATTACCATACAAAGTATCACCTAAAAGTGGGTGGTTAATGTACATCATATGAACTCTAATTTGATGAGTCCTACCAGTTTCTAATTTGCACTTTACAACAGAATATATATTAGAACCGATATTTTTTTCATCTAAAACTTTATAACTTGTTATTGCTATATCGCCATTAGGATCGATACATCTTTCAATAATGCTATTTTCTTTTCTTGCAATAGGAGCATTTATTAAGCCTTCTTTTTCTTTAAAAGCACCTTCACAGATTGCAAGGTATTCTTTAGAAAATATATTAGCCTTCATTTGTTTTATGAGACATTCTTGAATGTATTCACTCTTGGCGAAAATGACTATTCCAGATGTATCTTTATCTAATCTATTAACTGGTCGTATTTTTCTATTAAGTCCAATAGAATCAAAGTAATATTTTACTCCATTAGAAATGCTATCTTCAAAATGATCCATAGATGGATGGATTGGAAAGCCGGAAGGCTTATTTATAACTAAATAAGCCTTATCTTCGTAAATTATATCGAGATTCATTTTAGTAGCCATTATGTTAGAATTATCTTCTTCAAAATCAAGGATTACTTCTATTATATCATTTGGCTGTACTGCAGAATTAACGGATACAACTTTTGAATTTAGCAAAATCTTTTCTTGTTTTTTTAATTTTAATAAAAGTCTATCCGAAATTTGAAATTTTATTTTTAATACTTCTTTTACATTAAAAAAAACATCATTTTGATCAATCATGTATGATAATTTCATATTTATACAAATTTCCTTCTAATTTATTTATTATATATAAATTATTTTATCATAAGAAATCACATTTATCTACATAAATTAATAATATAGCAGCTTGGGCTTTGGTAACAATATCAAATAATCTAGTTCCTAGAACAAATATGAATAATAGCTACTATGAACAATATCAATATTTTAATTAAAGCTTGTAAATATATAAATTAATGAATAATAAATTTTATGAAACATCTTGTACTTTTGCTAAAATACTTATATAATATATACGTTATACGTTATATTATTAGATTTTAAGGAGGTTCAAGATGTCTTTTATTGATGATATAAAAAATAGAGCAAAGAAAAGTATAAAGACAATTATTTTAACAGAAAGTGAAGATGTAAGAGTATTAGAAGCAGCATCAAAGGTAACAAAGGAAGGATTCGCAAAAGTAATTCTTATTGGTAATCAAGATGAAACAAACAAACTAGCAAGTGATAATAACATAGATATTGCTGGAATCCAAATTATTGATCCTGTAACTTCTAATAAATACGATGAGTATGTAGAGCGTTTTTATGAACTTAGAAAAGCAAAAGGAATTACTATAGAAGATGCTAAGAAAATAATTAAAGACAATATGTACTTTGGAACGATGATGGTAAAATCCGGAGATGCAGATGGACTAGTATCAGGTGCTTGTCATTCAACAGCAAACACATTAAGACCAGCGCTTCAAATTCTAAAAACTGCACCTGGAACAAAATTGGTATCAGCATTTTTCTTAATGAATGTACCCGATTGTAAATATGGAGAAGATGGAATTTTTGTATTTGGTGATTGTGGATTAGTAGAAAATCCAAACTCAGATGAACTATCAGAAATTGCCATTTCTTCAAGCAAAAGCTTCAAACAATTAACCAATAAAGAACCAAAAGTTGCTATGCTTTCATATTCTACATATGGAAGCGCACACTCAGAATTAACAGAAAAAGTAGTTGAAGCAACAAAACTATTAAAAGAAAAAATGCCAAATTTAATTTGTGACGGAGAATTACAACTAGATGCAGCAATTATACCAGAGATATCAGCTAGTAAAGCAAAAGGAAGTCCAATAGATGGAAAAGCTAATACATTAATATTCCCAAGTTTGGATGCTGGAAATATAGGGTATAAATTAGTTCAAAGATTAGCCAAAGCAGAAGCATATGGACCTTTATGTCAAGGAATAGCAAGACCGGTAAATGATTTGTCAAGAGGATGTAGTAGTGAAGATATTGTTGGAGTTGTTGCAATAACTGCTGTACAAGCAGCTGATCAAGACTAAACTTATTAAATAAGTATATATAAAATAGGAGGATTTTTATGAAAATTTTAGTAGTAAACTGTGGAAGCTCATCATTAAAGTATCAATTAATTGATATGGAAACAGAAAATGTTATGGCAAAAGGAAACTTTGAAAGAATTGGACAAGAAGGTTCTTTCTTAACTCACAAAGTTGGAGATCAAAAACATGTAATTGAAAAAAATGTTAAAAATCATGAAGAAGCAATAGGAATTGTATTAAATCAATTACTAGATAGTGAATATGGAGTAATATCTTCATTAAATGAAATTGATGCAGTAGGACATAGAATTGTACATGGTGGAGAAAAATTTACAGAATCAGTTATAGTAGACGATTCAGTTATAAAAGGTATAGAAGAAGCAATCACATTTGCTCCGCTTCATAATCCAGCTCACCTTCAAGGTATTTATGCTTGTCAAAAAGAATTACCAAATACACCAAATGTTGTTGTATTTGATACAGCTTTCCATCAAACATTACCTAAAAAAGCATATATGTATGCTATACCATATGAATATTATGATAAATATAAAATTCGTAAATATGGAGCTCATGGTACATCTCATAGATTTATATCAAAAAGAGTTGCAGAAGTTATGAATAAACCAATTGAAGATCTTAAAATAATCACATGCCATTTAGGACAGGGAGCAAGTTTATGTGCTGTAGATGGTGGAAAGTCAATAGATACTTCAATGGGATTAACTCCACTTGCAGGTGTCCCAATGGGATCAAGATCAGGAGATATCGATCCATCAATTGTTACATATTTGATGAGAAAAGAAAATCTATCATGTGACGAAATGGATACATTATTAAATAAAAAATCTGGAAAATTAGGATTATCTGGAATTAGCTGTGACGATAGAGATATAGAAGCAGAAATAGAAAAAGGAAATGAAAGGGCAAAACTTTCAATAGATAATTTCGTATATCAAGTTGCAGGATATATTGGAAGATTTGCAGTTCAAATGAAAGGTGTTGATGCTATAGCATTTGCAGGAGGAGTTGGAGAAAACGGTATAAGTGCAAGAAAAGACATCTGCGATTACCTAGAATTTTTAGGAGTTAAAATAGACGAAGAAAAGAATAACTGTAGAGGTAAAGAAGTAGAAATTTCTACACCAGATTCAAAAATAAAAGTATTTGTAATTCCTACAAACGAAGAGTTAATGATAGCAAGAGACACAATGGATATTGTTACAAAAAATAAATAAGATTAGAAGGTCATAGATAAAATAAATCTATGACTTTTTTATTTAAAAAATATATTAATAAATTTTAAAAATAGACAAAAAACAATTTCAAAATTTACATAATTTCATATTATATATAGAGTATATAAAGAGAGAAGGTGAAATTTTGAAATTAAAAGGTAAAAAGGTAGGTTTTGTATTAACAGGATCTTTTTGCACATTTAAGAATACCATTTTGCAAATTGAAAATATAGTAAAAGAAGAAGCAGAAGTTATACCAATAATGTCATACAATGCATACAATTTAGATACTAAATTTGGAAAAGCTTCTGATTTTATAGATCAAATAGAAAAAATTACTAACAATAAAATTATTCATACAATACAAGGAGCTGAACCAATAGGACCTAAACATATGACTGATATTATGATAGTTGCTCCTGCAACTCGGAAATACTATAGCAAAAATAGCAGGAGGAATAATAGATACTCCAGCCTCAATGTCTACAAAATCACATTTGCGTAACCGGAAATCCTCTTGTAATTGCAATCTCAACTAATGATGGTTTATCTGGAGCAGCCGAGAATATAGGAAAACTGTTAAATAGAAAACATTTTTATTTTGTCCCATATAGGCAAGATAATCCAATAACTAAGCCACGATCGCTGGTTTTTGATCCAAAATACATTATTCCAACATTAGAATATGCACTAGAGGCTGAGCAAATACAACCAATGTTATTATAATTATATAAAAAAATAAGAAACAAAAGTATTATAAAATCTCTTGTTTCTTATTATTATATATTTAAATAATATATTTATAGATATCCTCTATAGCAGTTTTTCCTTAAAACCTTCATTTTGTACTAATCCTAAGAGAAACCAAAATATAGGTGCAACACCAATTGTGCTAATATTAAAAAATGCTTGGAATAAATAAGAAATGATAGGAATCATTAATATAAAGGTAGAATCATTACTCAATAAATTCTTTTCTTTTATGCATATTAATATTATAAATACTAGGTAAGCAATCAAAGCAGGAATGCCGATTGTTGCTGCAATTTGTAAATATTCGTTATGAGCTTTGTCTACATGGCATCCATGATTTAGCATAAAGTTTATAGCATTATGTGTATCCATATATAAAATAGCATCAGCTAATGTATCTGGCCCAGTACCTATTAAAGGAGATTGTACAATTACATTTAATACCATCGACCATATTTCAATTCGACTACTTCCAAAACTTTTACTTACCTTTTTATTTTCTATAGCTGTTTGAAGTTCAGTTTGCATTAAATCAATTCTATCATTTAAAGTATCTAAGTTTGTATATTTAGGAATCAAATTAAATAAAAATTGAGGTGGGCGTAGTACAAAAATGAAAATTACTAAAAATCCAATAATAATATGAATGGTTCTTTTTATAATATCTTTGCTGCTATGTTTAATAACATATATTAATCCAAAAACAGATGCAAAAGCAATTCCAACCCACGCACCTCTAGTCATACTAACAATTATAGCAAAGAAAGATAATAAGCTAACAAATAAATAGGATTTTTGCTTTTTGGTAATATATAATGCCATAAATGTAGGAACGACTATAGCTAAGTAACTTGCAAAGAAATTTCTATTTCCAAAAGTAGAAGATGCAAAACTAGCATCAAAAGGAATATTAAATATATAATACAAAGGAAAAATATTATAATATTGTAAAATTCCAATAATAGAGCATAGACATATAGTAGTAATTGCAAAATACTTTGTTAACTTGCTATATTCAAAATAATATTTTGCACAGTAATATGTTAAAAAATATACTGTAAAAGTTAAAACACCTTCGTATCTATTATTAGCACCTATAATAGAAGTGATAGTGTTTATTGAAAATATGGTACTTAGTATAATCAAAACATAAAATACCAACAATGCTTTATCTACTTTATCAAGTTGTATATTCTTTTTTAAAAGAAGACATATAAGCAAAATAACTCCACATATAAGTAATACTGAAATTTTTAGTATATTATATGGAGCTATATTTAAACCTTTAGGAATTATTAAGATTGGTACTAAAAAAATTATTATGTTTAAAGTTATATTCATTATTTTATTTATCATATGATTTTCTCCTGATTATTATAAATTAGCTAAAGGGTTAGACTCAACAGCATTTCTAACCTGTTCATTATTAACGTGAGTATATATTTCAGTAGTTGAAATACTCTCATGACCCAATAATTCTTGAAGAGCCCTTATATCTACTTTACCATATTGGTACATTAAAGTAGCAGCTGTGTGTCTTAATTTATGAGTAGAATATTTTGATGTATCAAGACCAGCTTTTAGAAGCTCACGGTTAACTATATATTGTACAGTCCTTCTACTAATACGCTCAAGTCTCCTGCTTAAGAATAGGGCATCTTGAGATTTTTTTTCATCATTTTTAACATTAACAGTTGGGCGTACTTTAAGATATTCTTGGATTGCATTTACGCATGCCTTATTTAAGTATATAGTACGCTCTTTATTACCTTTACCTATAACATTCAATTTATATTCACTAAAATCTATATCCTTAATATTTATACCAACAAGCTCAGAAAGACGAAGCCCACAATTTAAAAATATAGTTATTATTGCATAGTCACGTTCTTTATTTTCATCGTTCTCATCCATTGCAACAGATAAGAGTTTTTTACTATCTTCAAGAGATAAGTATTTTGGCATACGCTTTTCCTTTTTAGGGGTTTCAATATTTTGTGCTGGATTAATCTCAAGAATATTTGTTTTTTGAGTAAGATATGCAAAGAAAATACGTATAGTAGACAGTTTTCTAGCACGTGTTGCAGGGTTTGATCCTCTATTTAAAGCTAGATAAGAAGCAAATGACATTATATCTTCCTGTTTAATTTTCTTCAAATCATCAGGAGTAAAGTTCTTTATATATATTTTTTCAAAATCAGTTTCATTAGTCATATTAAAATGAATCATCATATATTTAATAAACATATTAATATCGTAATTATACTCTTTAACAGAGTTTGGAGATTTATTTAAAATAGTAATAGAATAGTCTAAAAAAGAATTAACAAATTCAGGGTTTTGTTCAACATTTATATTTATCATAAGTTTTCACCTCAACGTTTTTTCGTTTAGATTATATCATAACAAAAATATAACTGCAATTGGTTTTAAGCTAATAAAATACATATTAAATTTCTAGAAAAATCACATAAAAGAATTATAGAAAATGCTATAACTATATAGAAATGAACCTATATAGAGCTTGACTTTTTTAGACATTTAGTATAAAATAGATAAGTTGGTTATAACAAAAATAATAAATAAGAGGTATAAAATGGAACAAGAAGAGAACATATTAGGAAAAGAAAAAATAGGAAAATTAATTAGAAAATTTTCAATACCTTGCATAATTTCAATGTTGGTTAACTCATTATACAATATAGTTGACCAGATATTTATAGGACAGGGAGTTGGATATTTAGGAAATGGAGCAACAAATGTAGTATTTCCATTAGTTATGATAGGATTAGCATTTTCGCTCATGTTTCGGAGATGGAGCTTCTGCATATTTAAGCTTGAAACTTGGTGAGAAAAAGAAAAAAGAAGCGGAAGTTGGAATAGGAAATGGAATACTAATTTCAACAATAGTTTCAATACTATTTTGTGTTATAACATTGGTTTTCTTACCATATTTTTTAAAAATATTTGGTTGTACAGAGAATCTAAAAGATTATGCCATGGCATATGGAACAATAATAGCAATAGGTTTTCCATTTTCAATGATTGGAACTACTTTAAATTCAATAATAAGAGCAGATGGTAATCCAAAATATTCTATGATAACAATGGTATCAGGAGCTATATTAAACACAATATTAGACCCAATATTTATCTTTGTGCTTCATAAAGGAGTAGAAGGGGCTGCAGTTGCAACAGTAATAAGTCAAATACTAACATTTATTTTAAATGCACTTTATATAAGAAAATTTAAGACTATAAAATTATCAAAAGAATGTTTTAAACTAAAAGCAAGTATATGTAAAAAGATCATGGCACTTGGTATAAGTAGTTTTATTACTCAAATGAGCTTTGTGTGCGTTATGACTGTAGAAAATAACTTATTGGGAAAATATGGTGCAGAAAGTGAATATGGTGCAGAGATACCTATAACAGTATTGGGAATAGTAATGAAAATAAATCAAATATTAAATAGTATAATAGTTGGAATTGCAGTTGGCAGTCAGCCAATACTAGGATATAACTGTGGAGCTAAAAAATTTGATAGAGTTAAGAAAACACTAAAAATTGTATTAACAGCAAGTACTGTTATAAGTACTATAGCATTTATACTATTCCAAACTATGCCAGACAAATTAATACTAATATTTGGTAGTGGAGATAAAAACTATATAGATTTTGCTTGTTTGGCATTTAGAATATACTTACTATTATGTATATGCAATGGAGTGCAAATTCCGTCAGGAATATTCTTCCAAGCCATAGGGAAAAGCACCAAGAGTGCAGTATTATCTATTTCGAGACAGATTGCAATATTAATACCTGCTATGATGATACTTAGCCATTTTTATGGAATACTAGGAGTATTAATTGCCGGACCTGTTGCAGATGGATTAGCCTTTATCTTAGCAGTAGTTCTATTAGTAAGAGAAGCTAAAAATTTAAAAAACGTAAATTTAGAAAATAAAGAGCGTGTAAAAGATCAATTAGTAGGTAAAAAAGAAACAGGAAGACATGTGATAATAACTATATCAAGAGAATATGGTTCTGGAGGACGATATATTGGAAAACTAGTATCAGAAAAACTTGGAATTAAATTATATGATAAAGAATTTGTTGAAGAAATAGCAAAGAGTACAGGATTATCTGCAGAATATATTAAAGATAATGAGCAAAAAAGAACAGTATTAGATAATCTTAATAACGGATACTATGCTGGATTAACAAATGCTGACGAATTATTCATAAAAGAATCTGAATTAATAAAAGAAGTTGCCGAAAAAGAATCATGTATCATAGTTGGAAGATGCGCAGACTTTATATTAAAAGATAAAGAAAATGTAATAAGAATATTTATAAATAACAGCATGGAGAATAAAATTAAAAGAGCAACTAAATTTTATGGGATGAGTGAGGAACATGCAACAAAGGAAATATCAAGAATAAACAAACTAAGAGCAAATCATTATAAATACTATACAGAAAACAACTGGAAAGATCCTTCTAATTATGATATATGTATTAATAGCGATTCAATTGGAATAGATAATGCAGTTGAGTTGATATGTGATATTGTAAATAAAACAAGTTTAGAATTAAAAGTAGCAGAGTAGATCTGCTATTTTTTTCATATTTAATATTCTTTTAAGCTTTTAGGGTTAAATTACAATTATCAAAATTTTAGTAACTGAAAACTCAACTGCAACAATTAAAAATGCAACAATATCTACCAATGCTAAAGGCAGTAATGCTGTATTTTCAACAGGATCAAATTCAAAAATATCAATAAGTGATTCTACAATAACAACAACAGGAAGTGGATCACCAGCTATATATTCAACAGGAAATATCTCAATAACAAATACAAAAGGAACTGCAAACGGGTCACAAATGGTTGTAATAGAAGGTAAAAATTCAGCAACAGTAACTGATTCAAATTTAAATGCAAGTGGAAAAGAAAACAGAGGAGATACAGATCAAGCAGGAATAATGATTTACCAATCTATGTCTGGAGATGCAGGAGAAGGAACAGGAACATTTACCGCTTAGAACTCTACTTTAACTATACAAAGCAATTCAGAATATTATACAACAGCTATAAACTAAAAAATAATAGTTAAATAATAAATAGTAAATAATATTACACAAATATAGTTGACAAAACAAATAAAAGAGAGTATACTAATATACCGAAACAGTATACAAGTGTATTGAGGGAGGAAGATAAAATGAAAGATGATCAAATAATAACTGCAGCAAAAAAATTATTTACTAAATATGGTTTTAAAAAAGTATCTATGGATGAAATTGCAAGTGAAGCCGGAGTTACTAAAAAGACAGTATATACATACTTTTCAAGCAAAGAAGAATTACTAAAATACTGTATTAAAGAAGAGTTAAACAACATGAAAAAAATAATAGAAGACGTAGAAAGCAAAAATCTAAGTTTTATAGATACAGTTCATAAAGTAATATGTAACCTACTAATATATAAAAAGAATTGTGAGTTTTTAAAAATGCTATTTAGAGAATCTGAAATATTAAGAAATGATAATCTAAAAGGAAATTTAGCAATAATTGATAAAGAAATTCAAAACTATATAAAAAAACAATTAGAACTAGCAATTCAAAAAGGTGAAGTAAAAGTAGAAAACGTAGATATTATGACTTTCTTAATATACAAAATGTATATTGCACTAATGATAGATTGGAGTGAGGATTACAAACAGCTAGATGAAAAGGAAATAGCTGATAATATCCTAAACATTTTATTAAATGGATTAAAAGGAAAGGAAGATGAAAAAAATGCAAAAAATTCAAAATAACAAAATTTTTAAAATAATTATTTTTGCAGTTGTATTATGTATTCCATTGATTTATAGTTTCTTTTATTTAAAATCATATTGGGATCCATATGGAAACGTAAAAGACATGAAAATAGCCATAGTAAATTTAGATAAAGGAGTAAATGGTACAAATCAAGGTAATGAACTTGTAACAGAATTAAAAGACAAGGACGTTATAGACATTAGTGAACTAAGTCAAGAAGAAGCTGAAAAAGGACTTCAAAACAATGAATATTATGCTGTAATAACAATACCTACTAACTTTACTGAATGTTTAGAAAGTGCAAAAGAAGAAGATAAAAAAATTGCAACAATAACATATTCACCAAATCAACAAAGCAACTATTTAGCTTCACAAATAATTAATAAAGTAGTAACAGCAACAGAGATGGAATTACAAAGCAAAGTTGGAAAAGAAGTTGTTTCTACTTTAAGTGATTCATTAGCGGATGTGCCAGATAGCTTGCAAAAAATATCAGATGGAGCAGATGAAATATATAATGGAACATCAAGCTTAAAAAATGGTTTAGGAAGTTTAAAAGACGGAATTGGAGAATTAGATACAAAATACGCAGAATTTAACAATGGAGTAGAAAGTGCATATAATGGAAGCAAAGAGCTAAATAAAGGTTTAGAGCAAGTAAATAGTGGAATAAATAGCTTAAATACAGGAGCTTCTACATTAGATGAAACTATTGGACAAATAAGCCAAGGGGTACAATCAATATCTGAAAACTCTGGAGAAAAAATCAATAAACTAACAGGTGCAATAAAAAAATTAGACGTTGGATCTAAAACTCTAGAACAAGAAGTAAATGATTATACAACAGATTCAAATAAGTTAAATACAGATATTAAAGCGTATGTTTCAGATGTTCAATCAATAGATGATGAACAAAATGCAATATTAAAATCTATCATAGAATATAATGATACTTTAAATGGCAGTGATACAAATGTTAAAAAATTAGCAGACAAAGCAAAAACAGTTTTAGACAAACAAACTCAAAAAGATATAGTAACTACTGGTACAGAGATTTCCAATAATTCAGTAGTTCTAACAAAAAAGAGCCAAAAATTAAAAGTAGTAGCAAGCACTCTTAGTGCAGGAATAGAACAGTTAGAAACTGAAAGTGCAGAGATATCTGGATTAACAAAAAACATAGAGAAACTACAAGGTGTATTAACATCAGTAAAAAGTGGAACAGAAAAATTAAAAACAGGTGTTAGCAACTTAAAAAATGGTGAAGCAAAAATACAAGTTGGTTCTAAATCTTTAGAAAATGGATTACAAACATTAAATGAAAGTTCAGCAAGTGTACAAACAGCATTAGACAAATTAAATGAAGGTAGTCAATCTGCATTAACAGGAAGCCAAGATTTACTAACAGGCGTTGCTAAATTTAAAAAGGAAATAGACACAGGCTTAGAAGAATCAAAAACAGAAATATCAAAATTAAATGGATTAAATGATTTCGTTTCTGATCCAGTAGAAATAAAAGAAGAGCCATATGGTAAAGTAGACTCATACGGTATAGCATTCACACCGTTATTCTTATCAATAGGCTTATGGGTTGGTGCATTAATGTGCTACGTAGTATTATATTATGACCAAAGACATAGATTTGGAAAATTAGACCACAGCGAAAAAAATAAAATATTACAAAACTTATTATACATTGGAATAGGCTTAGTAGACGGTGTTTTAACTGGATTAATATTAAAATTAGGTTTAGGATTTGAAGTAACTAACATGGCAATTTATTGCCTAGAGTGTGGAGTAGTTGGAGCGGCATTTATGACAATTATTCAATTCTTAATAAGAAACTTTGGAGATATAGGTAAATTCTTAGCATTGATCGTACTTGTATTACAACTTGCAGCAGCAGGAGGAACTTTCCCAGTAGAAACAATAGACAAAGGATTCAGATTCTTAAATCCATTATTACCAATGACATACAGTATTAGTATTTTTAAAGAATGTTTAATAAATACTAGCACAAATTTCATAGGTAAAAACACATTTATCTTAATAGCTTTATCAGTTGTACTTGGAATAATTACTCTTATTGTAGAAATTATAAAGAAAAACCAAAGCAAAAACGATAATTCTGTAAAAGAATAAATATAAATATATAAACTAATCAAAACCAAGTAATTTGTTTTAAATTACTTGGTTTTGTATGTAAATAAAGAAGTAAAACAGTGTAATACAAATGTAATATAAATGTAATATATATGTAATAAAAGTGAAATATAAATATAAAAATATTGAAAAAATAATAAAGTTATACCATAATTTACATAAAGTGTAAAAAATGGTATAATATAGTTAATCTCTTGTTGAATAGGAAAGTTTGTAGGATATGACATTTAAGGAAGGAAGATTACTTAATGATAAGACATGAAACAATACGCATTCCCAAAGACATAGTAAAGGAAACTGTTATCACTACCATACTTGGAATAATTTCCTCATTTGGTTTTGATATGCTTGCATTCTTTTTACAGTTAGGCAAAGATCAAATTGCAGAAGGCAATATCATCTTAGGACTTGTATTTATAGCGATATACTACATGCAAAGAACTTTGGACACATCTATTTCTTTATGGATGGATGATATTCATACAACTTATAGAGAACATTACACAACTGCTATTACTAATATTGTTGTACAAATTCTTCTTAAGGTTAGAGGCAAAGTTTGGCGCATAAATACAGAAACGAACTCAAAGGAAAAGATGTCAACAAATGCTTTGTTGTTATCTAGTAAAAACTATATCTCTTATGTTTGGGATTTTAAAACAGGACTTCCGAGAAACATCTTTCAGATTATTTCTGTAATATGTATGTTTATAGGATTTGTAATGGTTACAATTATGGAAATAAAGAATAGTTTATTATTTATCACAATCATTGTTGTAGTTTCCATATTTTCTGTTTTATTCTCAATAAAGAGAAATAAAGTAAGAGATCGTTCTAGGAGAAATCGTAAAAAGTGTTCTGAAAATGCAGAAATGGCATTGAATGATATTTTGAATATCGAGCCAGTTAATTCAGAACATGCAATGTATATGGCAGATAAGTACATAAAGGCAACGAAGACAAGATGTTCACTTGATAAAAAAGATCGCAAGGGTCTTAATAAAGTGAACCTCTATGATAGCATTATTGATTCATTAGCAACGATTGCTATTCTGACAATAAAAGTTGCTGAAACTGGTTTAGCAAATGTTAATTTAGAGACGGTTTTATCTATCATAACACTTGTAGCTATTTATTCTCAAATTATGAATAGAGTAAATTCTATTATATATACTATTGAGGATACAAATGAGATTCTTGAAAACATAAAGACATATGAATCAGATTTCTCAGAGATTATGCAAGAATATGATAAGGAAGACCAAAAAGAAACTAGAGATTACGGTGTAATAGAGAAAGTAACTGTACCATCATTTAATGTTCAGTATCAAGTAATTGGAACTGAAATACCCTTTTCCTTAAAGAACAAAAACTTTATTGAATTTGTACCTGGAGACATTGTACTGCTTGAAGGACCTACTGGATCTGGAAAAAGTACTTTTATGAAAATGATAACAGGTATGATATCCTTCGAAGGTTTTGAACTTTATTACAAGAGAAAAGAAAATGGCTCAGTAAATACTTTGATGCACCAAACAGATGGTAAACTTGGTTGTAGCAATGTTTTGTCTGAGATCACATTTGATAAAGAAGTTGATCGAGATAAAATAGTTCACATCTTAAAGGGACTTCATCTGTATGAAGAAATTTCTGAAAAGGATGAGGACGTGTTTAGATATCTTGAAAGATCCTCAATTGGTGATTACTCAACAGGACAAAAACAACGCTTAGCAATAACCAGGCTACTTTACAACATGGATGATACAATTCAAATTATAGGGTTTGATGAAGCAACTAATGCACTGAATGATGCAATAACTCTTCAGACATTGAACTTTATTAAAGAATATTGCAAGGACAAGATACTCCTTATAGCTACTCATCAGGTAGACATAGGAAAAACCGTTGCAAACAAGAAACTTGAATTTGTACCAAACGGAGAATATTACTCGGTAAAAGAAGGCTAGACCTACAAACACCTCTGAGCTGACTAAAGCTCAGAGGATTTTCCTTTGTATTCAGATAACACAATATCCAATTTTATATATGAGATTAGAAAAATAAGCTGAAAAAAATATAAGGTATGTATATAAGTTATATTGAAGAGGGCCAGAATTGTTATATAAAAATTTAACAATTTTGGTTTGTTTTTTAGAAAGATCACAAACAAGTGTTTACAAATGCAAAATTTAATGCTATAATCATAATAAAGTGAGTATTGGAGGTGGATTATGCAAAAACAAAGTTTTTTTATTGCTATTGACTTAAAGAGCTTTTATGCTTCTGTAGAGTGCAAAGAAAGAGGATTAAATCCTCTAACAACAAATTTAGTTGTAGCTGATAATAGCAGAACAGAAAAAACAATATGTCTTGCAGTAAGTCCATCTTTAAAACAATATGGAATACCAGGAAGAGCAAGATTATTCGAAGTTATACAAAAAGTAAAAGAAGTGAATGCAAATAGAAAATATAATGCTCCTGGTCATATGTTAAAGGGAAAATCATATGAAGATAGTGAGTTAAAAAAGCATCCTAAATTAGAATTAGATTATATAATTGCACCACCTCAAATGAAGAAATATATGAAGTATAGTACAGAAATATATAATATTTATTTAAAGTATTTCTCAGCAGATGATATATATGTGTATTCAATTGATGAGGTATTTATTGATGTTACCCATTATTTACAAACGTATCAAATGAAAGCAAGTGAATTATCAACAAAAGTCGTTCATGACGTATATAAATCTACAGGAATTACGGCAACTTGCGGTATTGGAACTAATCTATATCTTGCAAAAGTTGCAATGGATATTGTTGCTAAACATGCAAAAGCAAATAAATATGGAGTGAGAATAGCTTGTTTAGATGAACAAATGTACAAAAAGCAATTATGGAACCACAAACCTTTAACAGATTTCTGGAGAGTTGGAAAAGGAATAGCTAAAAAACTTGAACAAAATAATATGTATACAATGGGAGATGTTGCCAGATATTCAATAACCAAGGAAGATAAGCTTTTCAAATTATTTGGAGTAAATGCAGAGTTATTAATAGATCATGCATGGGGATACGAGCCATGTACAATACAAAGTATTAAATCATATGTTCCTACTACAAATAGTTTATGTTCAGGTCAAGTATTACATTGCCCATATAACTATGAAAAAACAAAGTTAATTATAAAGGAGATGACAGAATTATTATCTCTTGATTTAGTAGATAAACATTTGGTAACCAATCAACTGGTTTTAACTGTCGGGTATGATATAGAAAATCTTAAAGATTCATTTATAGAATATAAGGGTGAAATTACAATAGATAGATATGGTAGAAGTGTTCCAAAACATGCACATGGTACACAAAACATTGATCATTATACTTCTTCTAGTAAAATTATTGGTGAGGCAGTAATTAAGTTATATGAAAGAATCATAGATAAAAATTTGCTAACAAGAAGAATTAATATATCGGCTAATAATTTAATAAATGAAAATGACGTGAAAAATCAACAAACATTTGAACAAATAGATTTATTTACTAATTATACAGAACTAAAAAAGGAACAAGAAAAAGAGAAAAAAGAACATGAATTACAAAAATCAATTTTAGATATAAAGAAAAAATATGGAAAAAATGCTATTTTAAAAGGAATGAATTTTGAAGATGGAGGGACAACAATAGAAAGAAATGAACAGGTAGGAGGCCATAAGGGATAATGGATAAGTACGAGGATATAATAAATTTATCAAGACCAGATTCTAAACATGCTAAAATGAGTTTATATCAAAGATCAGCACAATTTGCACCATTTGCAGCTTTGACTGGTTATGAAGGACAGGTTAGAGAAACTGCAAGATTAACTGATAAAAGAATAGAACTAAATGAAGAAGCAAAATCAAATCTTGACTTTAAAATTCAAGTAATTCACGAAATGTTATCAAATAATCCTGATGTTGAAATAACGTATTTTATACAAGACGAAAGAAAAGAGGGTGGAAAATACGAAACAATTAAAAATAAAATAAAGAAAATTGATAGTTATAATCAAGCAATAGTAATGCAAGATGGTTTAAAGATTTCAATAAAAGAAATTATAGATATAAGCAGTGATATATTCAGAAACATTATCTTTTAATAATATATATTGACAAAACAAAATTAAAGTTATACAGTGCTATATATAATGAAAAACAGCGTTATAGTAAATTAAAATTTAAAATATAAAAAAGTGAGGAAAAAATGGCCAAAATACTAATAGTTGAAGATGACGAAAAATTACGAAATGAACTTAACATTTTTTTTAATAGCAATGGATATGAATCTTGTTACTTAAAAAGTTTTGAAAATCCAATAGAGGATATATTGAGGGAAAGTGCTGATTTGATTTTGTTAGATATAAACTTACCAAATTTGGATGGGGAATACATTTGCAAAGAAATAAGAAAGATGTCTAATGTGCCTATTATAATGGTAACAAGTAGAGACAATGAAATAGATGAACTAATAAGTTTGAATAATGGGGCAGACCAATATATAACTAAGCCATACAATATTCGAATTTTACTTGCTAAGGTATCAGGACTACTTAAAAGGGCTCAGCATACGGAGGCGAGTCAAAATAAGATTAATTATAATGGACTTACTTTAGATATTTCTAAAAGTATTATAGAAAAAGAAAATGAAAAGATTGAGTTAACTAAAAACGAATTAAAAATAATTCACTATCTTATATTAAATAAAGATAAAATCATATCGAGAGATGAGATAATGGACTACTTATGGGAAAGTGAAAGTTTTATTGATGATAACACATTATCAGTAAATATGAAGAGGCTAAGAAACAAACTAGAGAAATTAGGAATGAAAGACTGCATAGAAACTAAAAGAGGACAGGGGTACATATTAAAATGAGTTTTAAAGATTATATAAAAGATAAGATTTCTTATGTTTTAATGTTATTGTTTGTTGTTGTAACTTCAGAAATATTAATGATTCCATTTAATATACATATATTTGTAAGAATATACATTGGGATCGTTCCATTTATAGGGTTTATTATATGTTTCTTTATAGAATACTACCAAAAACGCAATTACTATAATAATTTAAAAAGAAAATTGGATGATTTAGATGAGAAATATTTAATATCAGAAATTGTAAATAATCCAAGTTTTTCTGAAGGCAAGATTCTAAAGGAAATATTACAAGAAACAGGAAAATCAATGCTTGAAAATGTAAACAATTATAAGCACTTAACTGAAGAGTATAAAGAGTATATTGAATTATGGATTCATGAAATAAAATTACCTATAGCTACAGGAAAAATGATTATAGAAAATAATAAATCTGAAATAACAGAGAGCATTGATGAAGAATTAGATAAAATAGAAAATTACATAGAACAGGCCTTGTTTTATGCTAGAAGCAATGTAACGGAAAAAGATTATTATATTAAAAAGCAAAGTTTAAAAGAAATAGTAAATACAGCAATATTAAAGAATAAAAGAAGTTTGTTACAAAATAAAGTAAAATTAAATTTGCATGAATTAAAAGGACAAGTTTATACAGATTCTAAGTGGTGTGTTTTTATAATAAATCAAATAATACAAAATGCCGTGAAGTATGGAAAGCCTAATAACAAGGAAATTGAAATATTTGATAAAAGTAATAAAGAAAATACGGTTTTATACATAAAAGATAATGGAATAGGAATAAGAGAAGGAGAAACAGTAAGAGTATTTGAAAAAGGCTTTACAGGAACAAATGGCAGAAAAATAGGACAAAAGTCAACAGGCATAGGATTATATCTATGTAAGAAATTATGTGATAAATTAGGATTAAAAATAGAACTAGATTCAAAAGAAAATATTGGAACTGAAATAAGAATTATATTTCCAAAAGGTAGTTTTATACAAGAAGTAAGAGAATAATTTATAGATAAAGGCTATCAAAAGGTAGCCTTTGTTTAATCTTACAAAAAAGTAAGATTATTGTAATGTAAATCGATGGTAAGAAATAAAAAAAGGTATTACAATGGGTATAGCAAATAAAGGAGGAATATTAAGAATGGAAAATGTATTAGAAACTAAAGGTATTGAAAAATACTATGGCAATAAATCCAATTTAATAAAAGCCATTGATAATATTAGTTTTGAAGTAAAAAGGGGAGAATTTGTTGGAATAATGGGAGCGAGTGGTTCTCGGAAAAACAACTCTTTTAAATTGTATTTCTACTATTGATAGAGTTACAGCAGGAAAAATAATAATTAACGGTAAAGATATCACTAAACTAAAGGGAAATCAGCTAAATAAATTTAGAAGAGAAGAATTAGGATTTATATTTCAAGACTTTAATCTGCTAGACACATTAACTGCATATGAAAATATTGCATTAGCATTAACTATTTCAAGAGTGAATGTGCGTGAGATAGATAGAAGAGTAAAAGAAATTGCCGAGAAACTTGGAATATCAAGTATCTTAAATAAATACCCTTATCAGATATCTGGAGGGCAGAAACAAAGAGTAGCATCAGCAAGAGCAATTATAACGAATCCACAGTTAATATTAGCAGATGAACCAACAGGAGCATTAGATTCAAAGTCTGCAAAGCAATTATTAGAGAGTTTTGAATTATTAAACCAAAAACTAAACTCAACAATAATTATGGTTACTCATGATTCATTTACAGCAAGTTATGCCAATAGAATATTGTTTATAAAAGATGGAAAAATCTTTAATGAGTTAATAAAAGGAAATGATACAAGAAAACAATTCTTTGAAAAGATAATAGAAGTTCAAACCTTATTAGGAGGTGAACTTGGAGATGTTATTTAAATTATCAATTAAAAATATGAAGAAAAGCTTTAAAGACTATGCTATATACTTTATTACACTAGTTCTAGGTGTGGCATTATTTTATATGTTTAACTCTCTTGATAGTCAAGAAGCAATGTTAGAAGTATCAAGTTCAACAAAAGAAATGATAAAACTTATGATCAATATGCTTAGTATGGTATCAGTATTTATTGCCATAATATTAAGTCTTTTAATTGTATATGCTAATACCTTTTTAATAAATAGAAGAAAAAAAGAATTTGGAATATATATGACATTGGGAATGGGAAAAAGGCAGATCTCTAAAATATTATTAATAGAGACAGTGTTTGTAGGTATAATATCTCTTGCAATAGGTCTTATACTAGGTATTTTTGCATCACAATTTATGTCTATATTAGTAGCAAAACTATTTCAAGCAGATATGAGTAAATTTGAATTTGTGTTCTCACGAACGGCGTGTATTAAAACTTGTATATACTTTGCTGTAATGTATATAGCTGTAATAATTTTTAACGTATTCACAATATCAAGATATAAATTAATAAATTTATTAACGGCAATTAAGAAAAATGAAAAAATAAAAATTAAGAATCCTGTAATATGCATCATTATATTCGTACTAGCCGCAGTATGTTTAGGATATGCTTATTGGAAAGTAACAAAAGATGTTTTTAATATGACAAATATTAATGACACAACAAAAGCTATTGGAATATCAGTTTTACTTGGAATTACAGGAACAGTATTAATATTTTGGTCTTTTTCAGGGCTAGTATTAAGATTAGTTCAAGCTAAAAAAAATACATATCTAAAAGGAACGAATATGTTCGTTTTAAGGCAATTACACAATAAAATTAATACTACAGTAATTAGTATGAGCGTAATATGTTTAATGTTATTTATGACAATTACTGCATTGTCATCATCAATTGCATTAAAAAATTCTATGCAAGCAGATATAGAAAAGATGACACCAGTAGATATAAATCTATATAAAGCTGCTAAGATACAAGGAGAATTGTTCGATAACAATAACGGTAATAAAAATACATATATTCAGAAATTACAAGAAGATTCAAAACATCCTATTTCGTATACTTTAATACAGAACGGATTTAATATAAATCAATTAAAAGATATTGTAGAAGCTACTATTTATACGGTAGATGGTTTAACATGGGAAAAAACATTAGGAAATGCATCAAATAAAATAAAAGAACAATTTCCTATGATGAATTTAGATACAGTAGAAGATGTGATGAAAATATCTGATTATAACAAGATCGCAAAATTATACGGAAATGAACAGTATTCTTTAGATGATGATGAATATATTATAATTTGCGACTATGAAAGTATAGCAAATATGAGAAACTATGGATTAAAAGAAGGAGCAATAATTAGCCTAGATGGCAAAGAATACAAACCTAAATATAATGAGTGTAAAGATGCATTTATACAAATATCAACAAGTCATACAAATTCAGGGATAATATTAGTTCCAGATAGTTGCAATCTTAGTGAAAACGAACAAAGACTTTGGTTTTTAGCTGCTAATTACAATACAGAAGATGACAAAGAAAAAGGAAAAATAGAAAAAATATTTTCAAGTTATGATTCTGAGTTAATGAGAAGAATAAACGATCAAAATAATCCATTAAATAGAGAAACAAAAATAAGTTTAATAGAATCAAGCGTTGGATTATCAACCATAATAGTATTTATTGCTATTTACTTAGGGATTATTTTTCTTATTGCAAGTTGCGCTATTCTTGCATTAAAGCAACTAACAGAAAGTTCAGACAATAAACAGAGATATATTATTTTAAGAAAAATTGGTTGTGACGAAAAGATGATAAACCAAGCTTTATTTAGACAAATAGCTATATTTTTCATACTACCACTTGTTTTAGCAATAATCCATTCCATATTTGGAATACAATTTGCTTTGTCGGTATTTGATGTACTTGCCTCTAGGCAACAGTTACTACCATCAATTATAGCAACTGTAATCATTATGTGGGTGATTTATGGTTGTTATTTCCTAGCAACATATATAGGAAGTAAAAATATCATTAAAGAAGAGTAGAGAGGAGACAATAAAAAAAATTTGTATTGCATCTACTGGAATAACTAAAAAATTAGTAGGAGGTAATAAAAATGAAATATGAAAAAACTAAAAAGTATGATATCGATATAATAAATAAAAAAATTATGGGACCTAATCCATTAAAGTTGGAAGAGGAACTTATGAAGGATAATAAAATAAAAAAAGGATCATTAGTTATGGACTTAGGAAGTGACCAGGGTATAACATCAATCTTTTTAGCGAAAGAATATGGTTTTAAAGTATATGCAACTGATTTATGGAGCGATGCTGAAGAAAATAAAAAATTCTTTGCTGAAATGGAATTGACAGAAGATCAAATTATTCCTACAAAAGCTGATGCAACAGATTTAAAATAAGAAAAAGAGTTCTTTGATGAAGTTGTTAGCACAGATTCATATAATTAATTTGGAAGGGATATAGATATACTAATTTTAAAAGGTGAGATAAAAAAATGAATAAACAGGAAGTATATGATTTTATTAAGAGTAAAAATATATGGTATGAAATAACAGAACATAAAGCAGTTTTTAGTATGAACGAACTGTCAAATATTGAAGTGCCATACCCAGAATATGATGCAAAAAATTTATTTGTTCGCGATGACAAGAAGAAAAACTATTATCTTATAACTGTTAGAGGAAATAAAAGAGTAGACTTAAAGGCGTTTAGAAGTAAAAATAAAACAAGATCTTTAAGTTTTGCATCAGAGAAAGATTTAATGGATATTATGAATTTAGTCGCAGGGGCAGTAACACCATTGGGACTATTAAATGATAAAGAACTAAAAGTAAGCTTTTACTTAGATAATGAATTTTTAGAAGGTAAACAGATGATTGGAATTCATCCAAACGATAATACTGCAACAATATGGTTAAAAGTTCATGATCTGTTAGATATAGTGAAAGAACATGGAAATCAAATTAATGTTATAGAAATATAAACTATGTGTAATTATTTACAGAAAATAAAAAATAGTTACACATATGTAAAATCAAAATTGACTTTAAAAAGAATTAATATTATAATTCTTTATGAATTGTAATAAGGAGGCATTACTTTTGGAAGATGAAAAAATACTAAATGAATCTAATAATTTAGTTGAACAAATATGTTCTAAATTTGGCTATAGTAGTCAAGATACAGAAAAAAACGAAAGTTTAAAAACAGTCTTGAAAAAAGTAATACCTGCAATGCTTGTAGGTTCTAGCCAAGAAGATAGAGAATTATTTTATCAAATGTTAAGTCATACACCAATTGTTATTACAGAAAATCTTACTCAAGAGAATTATGACAGATTAGTAGAACAATACATAGGAAAAGATGTAAATCAACATATTATAGACGAAGATATTGATTTAGGAGAATATGGAAAAGATCTTGGTAATGGAGCTTATGTTTCAGAGCCTATACTAGACGAAAATATGAATCTACAAGGAAAGAAATCATTTATATATATACAAAAAGTTACAGAAAGAGCTAAAGAGTTTTATGGAACTGATATAAATGTTTCTCATTTGATTCATGAATTAGGCCATGCATGGCATGCAGAAAAAGACCAATTTACGATGTTAGAAGATAAGACTTTAAGAGAAAGAATTGGAACAGCAGAATTTACTTATTCATTTTCAAAAACTACAGATAATAAATTTGTAAAAAAATGTACCAAAACAACAGGAATAATGCTTGAAGAAAGCATGAACACACTAGAAGAAGAAATAGCCATGGCAAACTATATGGGTATATCTTTAGAAGAAATGAGAGAAAAATATAACAGCACATTGGTTCCAAGTAGATATCAGGGCTATATGTCAGGGTTTGCCGAATATATGTTAAATAAATTAGGCAAAGATAATTTTGAAAGCTACAGATTATATGGTAAAAACGAAGCTATAAATAAGATAACTAATTTGATGGAAAAAACGGATTATTGGGCAAATAGAGAAACAGACATATTGCCTTCTTCTGATAGCCCGAGAAGTTATGATAAAAAAAGAGCTGTATTTGAAAAAACAAATAAAAAAAGTATACAAGACTTTGTAGCTGAATATGAATCCGTTTATTTTCCAGACATATCTAAAATGACACCCCTTGAAAAGCTAGACAACGTATTGGAACAAAAATATAATTTGAGTATGGTAAGATATAATATGGGACCTGAGCTTTATAAAGATTTTCTTGAAAGACTCGGATATGAGGGCTACTCATTAATTAATCAAACAGCAACTTTAATGAATGAGAAAAAGCAAGAATCATCACTCAAGGTAGATAAACCTAAAACCATAATGCCAAAAAATGCATTGAAAAACGCACTATCACAAGGAATTACAACAGAGCAAACAAATAAGGCTAATTCTATTGAACAATCATTACTAGATTTAGAACACAATAGGGATGAGGAAACAATAGCTAAACAATAAAGCAATATGTCTATATTATGAAAATGGATGAGAGGAAGAAAATGAATAATAATTATTCAAAAGCATATACGGAAGTATTGGAAATAATAAAATACTTCCCAGAAGAAGAATATTCTAAAATACCTAAAGAAAAAATTGACTTTTATAAGAAAAATATGGATAAAAACTATAATTTTAAAATCAATCCAGAAATAGATTTATCAAATCAAGATATATCTGCAGAAGCAAACGCTATTATAATTAATTTATTTACGGATTATTTTGCAACCGAAAATCAAAAAATAAAAATAAAAGAGATATTAGATTCGAATCAAAAAAAATCGGATCAGCTGAAAAGAGAAAAATATAACCCAAATAATATTTTTGAAAATAAACAACCTAAATTAACTGAAATACCTTTAAAGGAGAATAATAACAACACCTCTTTAGTAGAGTATAAAGAATCATTTTTTACAAAATTTAAGAAGTTTATATTTAGGTTACTACATATTTAAAATATTAAATAAAATAATAATTTTGAAAAACAAGTTAAAACTACTTACTTCTTTAAATATAATGTAACCTCTTTTATGTCTAATAGAATACATATATTATTCAATATAAAAAATGTAGTTATTGAAATAATATCTAAAAAAAAGTTAATTTTAAAAATTAGCTTTTTTTTTGGATGGAATAGAAAAATATATTTCTTAAGACACTAAAAATAAATTATACTGACTTATCAGTATAAAGACATTAACTTATTATTGTGATATAAAAATAATAAAAAATTAAAAAAACGGGAGAAAAAATGAATAAAAGAATATATGATTATTTAGAAATTAAAGATTTAAAAGACATGTTAAACAAAACAGGAAAATTATATGCAAAAAGGCCAGCATATAAAATTAAACTAGAAAATGGAAAATATAAAACTTACACACATAGCGAAGTACGAGATATGATAAATAATTTAGGAACAGCATTAATAAATTTAGGTCTAAAGGGAAAAAGAATTGCAGTTATTGGAGAAAATAGATATGAATGGGAAATAGCATATTTATCAATTGTATGTGGAACAGGAATTGTTGTTCCGTTAGATAAATCACTACCAGCAAATGAGCTAGAACTATTGATAGAAAGATCTGATATAGAAGCGATATTTTATACAAAAAAATATTCAGATATAATTCAAAATATTAGATATAGTGAGAAAAACAAATTAAAACATTTAATTTCTATGGACAATGATGAGAATTTTGAAGGTATATACTCACAAAAAGAATTAATACGAGAAGGTAAGAAGCTGATAGAAGAAGGAAATAAAGAATTTTTAAATGCACAAATCAATCCAAAAGAGATGAGTATTATGTTATTTACATCAGGAACAACATCTAAATCTAAAGTTGTAGCACTTTCTCACGAAAATATTTGCACAAATTTAATGGATATTGGAAGTGTGTTAGATGTAACGCAAGAAGATGTTTTTCTTTCTGTTTTGCCAATACACCATGTATTTGAATGTACAGTAGGATTTTTATTTTCATTATATAAAGGAGCAGAGACTGTATTTTGTGATGGTTTAAGACATATAGTAGAAAACCTAAATGAATATCATGTAACAATCATGGCATGTGTACCAGGTATATATGAAAGAATATTTATGATGATTAGAAAGAAATTAGAAAAGCAAGGGAAACTTGAGGAAATATTAGAAAATGAAGAAAAATATAAAAATTTCTCTATGCAAAAAAAGAAAGAAGTATTTAAAGAAATACATGATATGTTAGGTGGAAAAATAAAATTATTGATAAGTGGAGCTGCAGCTTTAGATAAGACAATAGAAGAAAGATATAGATTATTAGGGCTAAACTTAGTACAAGGATATGGATTGACTGAAACTTCGCCTGTCGTGGCAGTTGGGACAAATAAATATTATAAGTTAGGATCAATTGGAAAAACAGTTCCAAGTGTGGAAGCAAAACTTGTAGATGTAAATGATGATGGAATTGGAGAATTAGTAGTTAGAGGTTCAAGTGTAATGCTAGGATATTATGAAAATGAAAAAGTAAATAAAAAATCATTACAAGATGGATGGTTCTATACAGGAGATTTAGCTAAAATAGATGAAGAAGGATATATATTTATATGTGGTAGAAAAAAAAGCGTAATAGTATTAAAAAATGGTAAAAACATATTTCCAGAAGAAATGGAGAATTTAGTTAATAAAATAGAAGGAATAAAAGAGTCGTTTATCTTTGGAAAAATACAATCAAATGATGAGAACAATATAAAAATAAATGTAAAGATAGTATTTGATAGAGATGTTATAAAAGATGTTTACAAAGTTGAAAAAGATGAAGACATATATAAAGTCTTGTCAAAGAAAATTAAAGAAGTTAACCAAACAATGCCATCTTATAAAGCAATAAGGGGAATAATGCTAACAGAAGAGCCACTTATTAGAACAACAACAAATAAGATAAAAAGACAGGAGAATTTAGATGCAATTAGAAAACTTAAAGACTAAATTTTTAGGAAGAAATAGTATTTTTTATAGCAAAATAGATTCAACACAAAATGAAATTTGGAGATTAATAGAAAACAAAAATACTCCCGATGGTACTTTAGTATTTGCAGATATTCAGGATAAAGGAATAGGAACACATGGAAGAGTCTGGCATACAGATGAAGCAAATAATATAGCATTTTCATTTTTTATAAAAACAAATTGTAATATTCAAAGATTAGATGGACTTACAATAAAAATTGCAAATATAATTGTTGATATTTTTAAGAATCAATATGAAATTAATTTAAATATTAAAGAGCCAAATGATATTACATTTAATAATAAAAAAATAGGTGGAATTTTAACTCAAACTAAGCTTGTTAATGAAAAAGTTAAATACTTAGTAGTTGGAATTGGAATTAACACTAAAAAGGAAAAATTTACGGATGATATAAAAAATATAGCAACATCCATAAAAAAAGAATTTGGAGTAGATGTTGATACTAAGAGATTTATAGCAGAATTTTGTAATCAATTTGAAAAAGAAATAGAAAAGAGAGGAGTTATTAAAAAATGAATATTGGATTTTTATTTCCTGGTCAAGGGGCTCAAAGTGTAGGAATGGGAAGAGATATATATGATGAATACGAAGAAGCAAGAAAAATATATAATCAAGTTAAAAATATAACAGGAATAGACATTGCAAAAATATCATTTGAAGGACCAGAAGATATATTAAATGAAACAAAATATACACAACTTGCGATACTTACAGAGAGTTTAGCAATATTAGAAATTTTAAAAGATAATAATATAACAGCTAATATGTCAGCAGGATTGAGTTTAGGTGAATATACAGCACTAATCAATAGTAAAGCACTTATGTTTGAAGATGGTATAAAAATTGTCCAAAAGCGAGGAGAATATATGCAAAATTTGCTTCCTAGTGGAGAATGGCAAATGGCGGCAATTATGGGATTAAAGGATAGCAAAGTAGAAGATGTTTGCAAAAAAGTAAAATCAGGATTTGTAGTTCCTGCAAATTATAATTCAGTAGGTCAAGTTGTAATTTCTGGAGAAAAAGAAGCAATTAACGAAGCAGAAAAAATTGCAAAAGAAATGGGTGCAAAAAAAGTAAGAATTTTAAAAACAGCAGGGCCATTTCATACTGAAAAATTGATAGAAAGTTCAAATGTTTTTAGAAAAGACCTTGAAAATATTACTGTTTATAAGTTTGAAACAAAAGTGATTAAAAATATAGATGGCGAAATTTATAAAGAAACAGACGATGTAAAAGATATTTTGGCCCGTCACATTATAAATCCAGTTAAATTTTCAAAAACAATTGAAAATATGCTAAATAATGGAATAGATACGTTTATAGAAATAGGCCCTCGGAAAAACATTATCAGGATTTGTAAAAAGAACGCCAACAAATAAAGAAATAAAAATATTAAATATTGATAATGTTTGTAGTTTGCAAGCAGTGTTAAAGGAATATGGAGGATAAAAAAATGAATAAACTAGCATTAATTACAGGTGGAACAAGAGGAATTGGAAAACAAATAGCCTTAACATTTGCAAAAGAGGGATATGATATTGCAATCAATTATAGAACTGAAAATGATGACTTAAAAAATACTAAAAGAGAAATAGAAGCAAATAATGTAAAGTGTTTTTCAGTTCAAGGGGATGTAACTAAATTTGAGGATTGTGAGAAATTTGTAAAACAAATTATAGAAGAATTTGGAAAAATAGATGTATTAGTAAATAATGCAGGAATTACAAGGGACACATTGTTAATGCGAATGAAAGAAGAAGATTTTAAACAGGTTATAGATACTAATTTAGTAGGCACATTTAATGTGACTAAAAATGTAATTAGTTATATGATGAAAGCAAGAAATGGACGAATAATAAATATATCATCAGTTGTAGGAATATCAGGAAATGCAGGTCAAACAAATTATGCAGCATCAAAAGCAGGAATTATAGGATTTACAAAAAGTTTAGCAAAAGAAGTAGCTTCAAGAAACATTACTATTAATGCGGTAGCACCAGGATTTATTGAGACACAAATGACAGCTGTATTAAAAGAAGATATTAAAGAAGAAATTGCAAAAAAAATTCCACTAAAAAGAATGGGAACTCCACAAGATGTTGCAAATGTTGTTAAATTTTTAGCATCTAGTGATAGTTCATATATTACAGGTCAAGTAATTCATATTGATGGTGGAATGTTAATGTAAGGAGAGATGACAAATGGAAAGAAGAGTAGTTATAACAGGATTAGGAGCAATTACTCCAATAGGAAATAATGTAAATGAAACATGGAAAGGAATAGAAAATAAAGAATGTGGAATTGATAAAATTTCACTATTTGATAGTAGTAATTTTAAAACGAGTTTATGTGCGGAAGTGAAAAATTATAATCCTTTAGATTATTTTGAACCAAAACATGCAAAAAGAATAGACAGATCTTCACAATTTGCACTAATAGCAGCAAGAGAAGCAGTAAAAAATAGTGGAATAACTTCAAAAAATACAGATTTTAAAAGAGTAGGTATTTTTGTAGGTACAGGAATTGGTGGATTGACAACAATTCAAAATCAATGTGAAGTTAATTACGAAAAGGGAAATAATAGGGTATCGCCTATGTTTATACCAATGGCAATAACTAATATGCCAGCTGGAAATATTTCAATAGAATTTGGATTTAAAGGTGAATCTATTGCAATTGTTACAGCTTGTAGTTCTTCAACACATTCAATAGGAGAAGGATATAAAACAATAAAACATGGATATGAAGATGTTGTTGTTGCAGGAGGCACAGAGGCTTCTATATGTCCTGTTGGGATAGCAGGTTTTGAAAATATGAAGGCACTATGTACATCTACAGATAAAAATAGAGCAAGTATTCCATTTGACAAGGAGAGAAGTGGATTTGTTATGGGAGAAGGAAGTGGAATATTAGTATTAGAAGAACTAGAACATGCAAAAAAAAGAAACGCTAAAATATATGCAGAAGTTATTGGATTTGGTTCAACTTCAGATGCTTACCATATAACATCTCCATGCCCTGATGGAGAAGGTGGAGCAAATGCAATGGTAAGAGCGATAAAAGATGCCAAAATAAAACCAGAAGATATAGATTATATAAATGCACATGGAACATCAACACATTTAAATGATTTAACAGAAACAATGGCTATAAAAACAGCATTGGGTGAGTCAAGTAAAAAAATAATGGTAAGTTCTACAAAAGGAAATATAGGGCATTTATTAGGGGCTGCAGGAGCAGTAGAAGCAATTTTTTGCGTGAAAGCAATGGAAAATGGACTAGTACCGCCAACAATAAATCATAAAGAAAAAGATGAAGAATGTGATTTAGACATTGTTCCAAATGAACCAAGAAAAGCTAAATTAAATATTGTTATGTCAAATTCACTTGGATTTGGAGGACACAATTCTAGTATTATCCTAAAAAAATGGGAGGAAAAATAGATGGAATATGAAAAAATAAAACAATTAATAGAAGAGATGGGAAATTCAAAGCTAACAGAAGTTGATATTGAGTTTCCAGATGGAACTAAAATTAGTATGAAAAAAGATAGGATACAAGAAACTGTAGTTCAAGCTGTTCAGGATACTCCAATAATGATACCAAACACTACTATAGAAGTCCAAAAAGAAAAAAAAGGAAATATAATAAAATCACCAATGGTTGGAACTTTCTATTTGAAACCTTCTCCTGCAGCAGAACCTTATATTGAAATTGGAAAAGACGTAAAAAAAGGTGATGTACTTTGCATTATTGAAGCTATGAAATTAATGAATGAGATTGAGGCAGAATACACAGGCAAGGTTACAGAAATTTTAGTAAAAGATGGTGAGGCAGTAGAATATGGAACACCATTACTTAGAATAGAAGGTGAAAATTAATGCTAAATAAAGAAGAAATCAAAAATATTATTCCACAAAGAGATCCATTTTTAATGATTGATGAAGTAGAAGAATATGTACCAGGAGAATCAGCAATAGCATATAAAAATGTAAATGAGCAAGAATGGTATTTTAAAGGTCATTTTCCAGGTAATCCAATTATGCCAGGAGTATTAATTGCAGAAAGCTTAGCACAAACAGGAGCGGTTGCAATTCTTTCAATGGATGAGAATAAAGGAAAAAATGCTTTATTCGGAGGAATTGATAAAATGAAATTTAAAAGAAAAGTTGTACCAGGAGATAGATTAAAATTAGAAGTGAAAATTATAAAAAGAAAAGGGCCAATTGGAGTAGGAGAAGCAATAGCAACAATTGATGAAAAGATTGTTGCTAAAGGTGAATTGACATTTGCTTTAGTTTAGGTTCTATTTAAAATTAAAAGTTGAAAGAGGTAGAAATGAATGAATAAAATATTAATTGCAAATCGTGGTGAAATTGCAGTTCGTATTATAAGAGCATGTAAAGAAATGAATATAAAGACAGTTGCAGTTTATTCTGAAATAGATAAAGATGCTTTGCATACTCGCTTGGCGGATGAGGCTATTTGCATTGGACCAGCTCAAGCTAATAAAAGCTACTTAAATATAAAAAATATTATACAAGCAGCATATATAACAAAAGCAGATAGTATTCATCCGGGTTTTGGCTTTTTATCTGAAAATTCAAAATTTGCTCAAATATGCGAAGAATCAAATATAAAATTTATTGGACCAAAGTCAGAAGTTATTGATTTATTAGGAAATAAATCAAATGCAAAAGAGATGATGAAAAAAGCAGGAGTACCTGTTATACCTGGTTCAGATGGAAGTGTAAAAGGATTAAAAGATGCATTAGAAATAGCAAAAAAAATAGGCTATCCTGTTATGTTAAAGGCTGCAGCAGGGGGCGGTGGCAAAGGTATCAGAGTTGCAAATACTGCAGAAGAATTGAAAAAAGAATATGAGGTAGTAAAACAAGAGGCAAAGAATTCATTTAATGATGATGAAATATATATAGAAAAATTTATTGAAAATCCAAGACATGTCGAAATTCAAATAGTAGCAGATGAACATGGAAATGTAATTCATTTAGGAGAAAGAGATTGTACCATTCAAAGAAATCATCAAAAAGTAATAGAAGAAACACCATCCACTGCTATTGATGAAAAAACAAGAAATAAAATGGGAAATGCAGCTATAAAAGCAGCTAAAACAGCTGGATATACAAGTCTAGGAACAGTAGAATTTTTAGTAGATAAAGACAACAATTTTTATTTTATGGAAATGAATACAAGAATTCAGGTAGAACATCCAATCACTGAAATGAGAACAGGAATAGATTTAGTAAAAACTCAAATAAAAATTGCAACAGGAGAGGAATTAAAAATAAAACAAAAAGATGTAGAATTCAAAGGGCATTCTATAGAATGTAGATTGAATGCTGAAAATCCAAGTAAAAAATTTATGCCATGTCCAGGACTAATAAAAGGTTTACATTTTCCAGGAGGAAATGGAGTACGAATAGATAGTGCAATTTATGAAGGATATACAATTCCATCAAATTATGATTCCATGATTGCAAAGCTTATTACTTTTGGAGTAAATAGAAATGAAGCAATTAGTAAAATGAAAAGAGTTTTAGAAGAACTAGTTGTAGAAGGAATACAAACAAATCAAGATTTTTTATTTGAAATAATTAAAAATCCCAACTTTATTAGAGGAAATTTTGATACTTCATTTATAGAAAAAGAAATATTAAAAAAGGAGAATGGTAAATGATTGTAGACAAAATAAAAAAAAGACAAGTGCCAACAAATCACAAAAATTCTAATATAGATATACCAGTAGGAAAATGGGTAAAATGTGAAAAATGTAAAGAAATACTATACAAAGAAACAATTAGAAATAATCTAAATATTTGTCCTAATTGCGGATATTACTTCAGAATGCATATAGATAGAAGGTTAGAATTAATAATAGATAAAAATACATATAAAAAGTTTGATTTAAATATAGAAACAACGAATCCGCTAGAATTAGAAGATTACCCTAAAAAACTTAAAACTTTAAGAGAAAAGACAGGACTAGCTGAAGCAGTAGCATGTCGGAACTGGTAAAATTAAAGGAGAAGATGTTGTTATATGTATTATGGATAGTGGTTTCTTAATGGGAAGTATGGGAAGTGTTGTAGGCGAAAAAATAACATATGCTATTGAGCAAGCAGTAGAAAAAAGATTACCACTTATTATATTTTCTGTTTCAGGTGGAGCTAGAATGCAAGAAGGAATTATATCTTTAATGCAAATGGCTAAAACTACAGCAGCACTTACAAAATTAGATGAAGCAGGGTTGTTATATATATCTGTTCTAACAGATCCAACATATGGAGGGGTTACAGCTTCATTTGCAAGTCTGGGAGACATTGTTTTAGCAGAACCACATGCCATGATAGGATTTGCTGGTCAAAGAGTAATAAAACAAACAATAGGAGAAGAATTGCCAGAAGGTTTTCAAACAGCTGAATTTCTATTAGAACATGGTTTTATAGATAAGATAGTTGAAAGAAAAGATTTAAAAGATACTATTTATAAATTAATTATGTTTCATAAAGGAGGCGAAATTTAATGGCAAATACGAGATTATCAGCTTGGGAAAAAGTGGAAATAGCAAGAGATCCCAAAAGGAAGACTTCACTTGACTATATAGAAGAGATATTTGATGATTTCATAGAATTACATGGAGATAGAAACTCTAAAGATGATAAAGCTATAGTATGCGGATTAGCCAAAATAGGAAAACAAAATTTTACAATTATAGCAGAGCAAAAAGGAAGGACAACAAAAGAAAATATAGAAAGAAATTTTGGAATGCCAAATCCTGAAAGTTATAGAAAAGCGATAAGATTTATGAAACAGGCTGAAAAATTTAAAAGACCAGTAATTACTTTTATTGACACCAAAGGAGCATATCCAGGAATAGAAGCAGAAGAAAAAGGACAAGGAGAAGCTATTGCTAAATCCATGTTTGAAATGGCAAAGCTCAAAGTACCAATTATATCAATTGTAGTTGGAGAAGGTTCAAGCGGAGGAGCTTTAGCAATTGGAGTTGCAAATAAGGTATTTATGTTAGAAAATGCCATTTATTCAATTCTTTCACCAGAAGGCTATAGTAGTATTTTATGGAAAGATGCATCTAGGTTTAAAGAAGCTGCAGAAAAAATGAAATTAACAGCAAAAGACTTATCTGAACTTAAAGTAATAGATAAAATTATAAGAGAACCAAAAGAATATAATGAGAAAAATTTTAAAAAAGTTGCAAATAGTTTAAAAAACGAAATACAAAAAGAAATAGAACAAATGAAGTATCTAAACGGAAATCAAATTGTAGAAAATAGATATATGAAATTTAGAAATATTGGTGAATTTAAGGAGGTATAAAATGTTATTAAAAGATAAGAAAATATTAATAATGGGAATTAGAAACAAGTGGAGTATTGCTTATGGAATTGCAAAATCAGCTTATGAAAATGGAGCAAAATTAATTTTTACTTATATGGGAGAAGATAATAAAGGAAAAATAGAAGATCTAATTAGTGAATTTAAGGGTAGTAAAGCTTATGTATTAAATGATGCATCAGAAGACGAAATAGTTAAAGATGTATTTACGAAAATAAAAGTAGAAAATGGCAAATTAGATGGAATTGTACATGCAATTGCACATGCGAATACTGAAGATCTAAGAAATGATTTTATTCTTACAAGTAAAGAAGGATATTCTCACGCAGTTGACGTTAGTAGTTATTCTTTCGTATTAGTTGCAAGAATGGCTAGAGAACTAGATATGCTAAATGAAAATGCAACTTTAGTCACTTTAACATATCACGGCTCTACTAAAGTTTTAGAAGGTTATAATATCATGGGAGTAGCAAAAGCTGCACTTGAAGCAAGTGTTAGATATTTAGCAGAAAATTTAGGAAAAGACGGAATAAGAGTAAATGCAATATCAGCAGGTCCAATAAAAACATTATCAGCAAAAGGCATAAAAGATTTTAATTCTATATTGACTATTGTAGAAGAAAAAGCACCTTTACATAAAAATGTAACTACAGAGCAAGTGGGAAATGTAGCAACTTTTTTATTAAGCAATATGTCGGATGCGATAACGGGACAAATCATATATGCTGATAGCGGCTATAATATTATGGGAGTTTAATAAAAAAGTGTAGTAAGGAGAGAATGATGAATGTTAAAAGGAAAGGTAGCAGTTATAACAGTAGGTACTAGAGGAATAGGATTTGCAAGAAGTTAAAAAAATAAAATAAAGAAATCAAGGAGGAAATTATTATGTCAGAAAAAGAAATTTTTCAAAAATTAAAAACTATAGTAGTAGATCAATTAGGAGTAAATGAAGAAAATGTAACAATGGAGGCAACTTTTGTTGATGATTTAGCAGCAGATTCTTTAGACATTGTTGAATTAGTAATGACTATAGAGGAAGAATTTGATTTAGAAATTCCTGATAGTGATGCTGAAAAAATTGTTACAATAGGTGATGTTGTTAAATATATAGAAGAACACAAATAATACAAAGAGAAATCTTTATAATATATTGCATAATTTTAAATAAAAGTGATATACTTTTTTTCAGTTAAATATTTTATTAAATGATTGGAGAATAAGCAATGGATAATAGAAATGAAAAACTTGCACACAATCTTATATATAATTCTATTTCTTTAAATGAAAATGAAAATATATTAGTAGAGGTAATTGGAGAAGATGGTTTAGAGCTTGCAAATGAAATTATAAAACAAGCTAAAATAATAAACGCAAAGCCACATCTAAATATAATAAATTACGAAGATTTAAGGAATTTTTTAATAAAAGCAACTAAGGAAGATATAATTGAGTATGGAAAAAAAGATTATGAAATAATGAAAAAAATGCAAGCATATATAGGAATAAGTGCACCAACATCCGATAAATCTTTAAAAGATGTATCTCAAGAAAAATTAGAATTATATAACAAATATTATACTGCTTTGGTACATTTAGAACAAAGAGTTAAACATACAAAATGGTGTATTTTAAGATATCCAAACGAATATTTTGCAAAAAAAAGTAATATGACACTAAATGAATTTAAAGACTTTTATTACAATGTTTGTAATGTAGATTATAATAAAATGAAGATTGCAATGGAACCTTTGAAAGAATTAATGAATAAAACTGACAAAGTGCATATTGTAGCACCTGGAACTGATTTAACATTTAGTATAAATGGAATTCCTGCAGAAAAATATTATGGAACATTTAATATACCAGATGGTGAAGTTGCAACATGTCCAGTAAAAAATAGTGTTAATGGTTACATTACTTATAATACTAAAACAAAATATAATGATATTATATTTGAAGATATAAAATTTGATTTTATAAATGGAAAAATAGTAAAAGCAACAGCTAAGGAAAACTCTAAAGAACTAAATGAAATTCTTGATACAGATGATGGAGCTAGATATATTGGAGAATTTGCATTTGGACTAAACCCATATGTTAATAATACAATGTGTGATACATTGTTTGATGAAAAAATAAATGGAAGTTTTCATTTAACTCCTGGAATGGCACTAGAAGAAAGTGATAACGGAAATAGATCAGCAATTCATTGGGATATAGTTAAAATTCTTAGAAAGGAATTTGGTGGTGGAGAAATTTATTTTGATGATATACTAGTAATGAAAGATGGAAAATTTATATTAGAAGAGCTCAAAAAATTAAACGCTGAAAATTTAAAATAAACATTGAAAAATAAATGATAAATATATTTAATTATAACAAAAAATTGTTAAAAAATATATGGTGGAATAGGGAAAGAGCTCTATTTTCAAAATTTTTAAAATTTATAAATTTTAAAAATTTTGAAAATTATTATTTACGATAAAATAGGTAGTAAAATATTTTGTGTAAAGTTTAAAAAATTATATAACAAAAATCGAACATTTGTTAATTATGTTCTTAAATAAAAATTATTATAAAATTTTATAATTATGACACGCTAAAATCGATTTTAAGACATTTTTATATTTAATCAAACAAGTTATATGTTTATGATTAGATATGCTAATTTATAAATCTAATATTTATTATATAAATTTTGGTAAAATGCTGATTTTCATGCATTTATCAAAAATGCTCAAAAAAGGCTAAAAAAACGACGCACGAGAATCGATTTTAAGGCGTTTTTATTTTTTAGACATATAACTTGTTGTTTGAATAATTGAGCAAAATACTGAAATATGGGGATTTATGAAATTTTGATAAAAATAATCTAAAGTTATATAAATTTTTTAAAATATGTGGTTACAATAATGAAAAAAAATCCAACCAAAAATAATTAAGAATAAAGAGGCTTCAGAATCAAATTTAAGAGAGTTTTATAAGAAAGTAATATAGTTTGTTGTTAGAATAAATAGCTTAAATACTAGTAATAGCAAGAAATTGCAAGATTTTGCGGGTAGGACCATATATGTATGGTTTTATATTTTGTTCCTACTCCTTATTGCACAAAACTTTGATTTTGTGTAATAAGGTTAAATTAAATATTGAGGCAAATACCGTCGTATTGTCTCACCTTCCTACCACCATACAACTTTTATAAATAAAAAACAAGACTCTCAATTTTGTAGTGAAAGTCTTGTTTTTGTATAATCATTAATTATCTATTGCTTTTCATACCAATTTGCGAATTCTTGCAAAGCTTGTACTGAGCCATCAGTTTTTCTTCTATTTTCTCTTTCGAAAGAATCCATTTCAGCTAAAGTTTTATCAAAACCATTGGGTTTAAAAATGTACCATAGATCTGACCATTTTTCTTCCCTATCTTGTCCTTGAATATTATTTGATAAAATTCCGTGGATGTTTTCCATAAAAGTAATGTATTTCTTTTCCATCATGATATGCTAAACATTCATTAAAAGCACATCTTCTATCTTGCTTGTTTTCCATTAATTTTAGTATACCTTCAATTCCAATTGTATCTAATGAAAAATTAACAAAAGCTCGTGGAAATCCATTTAAAGATTCTATTCTGAAGTCTGTATCTAAGGCTATACATGGTCTCTTTACTAAATTATATGCTTGTTTTACCTTTGCTGTTGCAATTTCTTTTATATCGTCTGATCTTGGCTCATCTAATTCATAATTAAATGTTTTAAATTTTAAATTTTTAAAATACTTTTCTGCTGATTTGATTTTCCCTGTATTATGTGTTACAAATACAATCTCATTATTCAATTTATTTATTACCTCCTTTTTTATATAAATTCCCTTATTTAAGTTTATCTTCCTAAAATTTAATAAAATCTAAGATTATTGAATTAATCTTGTATATGTTGTTTTGAAAGTACATATATTTGATTGAACCTATCTATTGTTATTTTATCATTAAATTTAAACTTTCTATATAATTTATCAATATATTCATTTTCTCTTATAATTTTCTTTGCTTGTGCGAAGTTTAAATCATAAACATAACAGAAGTGACTTACTAATATATCAGCACTTGTTTTTCTTTCTTTATAATTTATTTTTTTGTCTTCTATAAATTCTCTGTATATTTCATCTGAGATCTTATCGTTTGATATATCTGATTTTTCTATTGTATTTATTGGATTATCATTTACTAATATTGAAAATATATCTGCCTTATCCGCATCTCTTATTAGTTGTATATGTAGTTTTTGCTTATCAGTTAGATTACTTTGTATATTAGTTCTATTGTGATTTATAATTACTAATCTAATAATTTCATCAAATCTATCAGTATCTATAAAATTTCTAATCAAATTATCCTCAAAAAGTATTTTGGCTCCATATTCTCCATGATTAACACTTTTATTATCTATAAATGTATGATAGATTCTTATTTGTTCGAATCTTCCAATATCATGTAATAATCCAATTAACTCGGCAAGTTCTACATCTTCTTTATCTAGATTAAGTTCTATAGCAATTTCTTTTGCAATATGAGAAACCCTTTCAATATGAGATATTTTCAATTTTATTTTTTCATCATCTGGATTATATTTCTTAACATATTCATTAAATGCATGCTTTGCTTTTTCTATATCTATCTCCATATTATATTTTATCCTCTTTATATTTTATAATTATTAGTAAATAAGTTATATTCATTAGTTAGGCTTATTATTTTGCGTTTCTAAAATACATGTTTATTCTATCTAAAAATTCTTCATTATCTTTTGTGTGTAGCATTAAATCAATTAATTGTTCTGTAATTTCAGAAACTGGCATTGTGGACATTGCTTTTCTTAGGTTAAATACAGTTTCTAATTCTTTTTGAGATAATAATAATTCTTCACGTCTAGTTCCAGATTTATTAATGTCAATAGCAGGAAAAATACGTTTTTCTGATAAACCTCTATCTAAGTGCACTTCCATATTACCTGTTCCTTTAAACTCTTCAAATATTACATCATCCATTCTACTTCCGGTCTCAATTAATGCTGTTGCTAAAATTGTTAGACTTCCACCATTCTCTATATTTCTAGCGGCTCCAAAGAATTTTTTTGGCTTATGTAATGCACTAGGATCTAAACCTCCTGACAGAGTTCTACCAGATGATGGTATTACCAAGTTATATGCTCTAGCCAATCTAGTAATACTATCTAACAATATTACTACATCTTTATTTTGTTCAGTAAGTCTTTTAGCTCTTTCAAGTACCATTTCAGCTACTTTTACATGATGTTCAGGTAATTCATCAAAAGTTGAATAAATTACATCACCTTTTATTGATCTTCTCATATCAGTTACTTCTTCAGGTCTTTCATCTATTAGTAAAACTATAAGTTCAATTTCTGGATTGTTTTGTGTAATGCTATTAGCAATCTTTTTTAATAGTGTTGTCTTACCAACCTTAGGAGGTGCTACAATCATTCCTCTTTGACCTTTTCCAATAGGTGAAATTAAATCTATAATTCTCATAGAATACTCTGTAGGCAATGTTTCTAATTTAATTCTTTCATTTGGATATATAGGAATTAGATCATCAAATTTCTTTCTTCTATATGCTTTCTCAGGAGCTTCTCCATTTACTTCACCAACATAAATAAGTGCAGGAAACTTTTCTCCTTCCTTAGGCATTCTAGCTATTCCTTTTATTTTATCTCCTTTATCCAACTTAAATCTACGTATTTGTACAGGAGATACATATACGTCTTTTGGAGTAGACAAATAATTTTCCCCTCTTAAAAATCCATACCCATCTGGTAATACTTCTAATATTCCCTCAACTATTTCATCTTCTTGATTCGTAACTTTGTATCCATTTAATTTTTCTGCATTATTATATTCTATATTTGTTTTTTCATCTCCTTTATCAGTTATTTTATCATCTTCTCGGTCAGTATTATTACTTAATAAATCTATCAGTTCTTCTTTTTTTAGTTTAGAAACATTTTTAATATCTCTTTCTTTAGCAAGTTGACGTAATTCAACTAATGTATAATCCTCCATATTCATATTTTTGCCCCCTCTTTCTATGAATAATTTTGCGATTTTAAAATATATTAATATATTTATTTATAATTTTTATATACTCTGGAAAAATATAGACCTAAAATTTAAAAGAATAAAAAAGCTACAAAAAGGAGCATAATTAAAATGCCCCATTATTACTTATTTTCCTATGTCAATATAGACACGCTCATTAGGCAAATACATATCTAATTTTTCTCTAGCGATTTGTTCTATATATTCATTTGAATTTATATTATTTTTAGTTGCTATTAATTTTTCTTGTTCTTCTTGTGCTTTTGTAATTTCTTGATTATATTTATTTTCTTCAGCTTTATATGCATTTAATGTTTGTTGTTGTGTTACAAATGTGTTTATTACATATATAGCGAAAATTAATAGGAATAATCTCTTACATAATTTTTTTAGATTAATTTTTCTCATATGTATTTTTCTCTCCAGTTTTTCAATATATATATTTTTTTCTACATTTTTCAGTAAAATCCTTCTTTTATCCATAATTTTATTACATAAATTATGACAAATTGTTATTTTCTGTTTTTTTATTTATACTTTTAAACAATTTTGCAATTTTTTCTCTTACATTTATAAATATATGATAAAGAGGTCGAAAAATAATTTTTTTTATAAAATTATATATAATACTAATAGGATACCATACTACCTTTTTAATGATATTTAAGATGGTAACATTTACTTTTATAAAATATTTGCTTAGTGTTAACATATACATGACCAGACCAAAAATCAGTCCAATAAACACGTAAATACGTATTTCTCCATTGTTAAAAGTAAATATTGTAAAGAGTAAAATAGAACCAGTTGCAATCCAAAATATAATATCTTCAATGTAAGTTATGATATCAGGTGTTCTAAAACTCTTTCTTATTATTCTAAAAATATCAAATAATATTCCTATGACAATACCTGTAATAATAAATATAAATAAATTAAATAACTGATTATAAATATTTAAATTCAAACTATATTCCCTTCTTACCTAAAGATTTTGCTTAAAAAGCCACCTGATTTTTGGTTTGTATCTTTCTCACTATATCCAATGTTATATACTTCTCCATCAATAATTACTTCCGCTGTATCTAGACTTAGTTTATTTATTCTTAGATTATCTCCTTTAATTGTTAAAAGTCCTAGTTCTGTTTCAAGTATCACAATCTGATCATCAAAACTTAAAACATCTAAAACTCCAGATATACTTAGTTTTTCCCTATTTTCTAAAATTACATTTTGTACTACATTAGTAGAATTATTTATATTTGATTTTCTATCTTCTATGGTCATAAAATCAACTCTCCTTCGTAAATAGTCTAAAATATATATATTCAGAACTTGTCTGTTTTAGAACCAAAAATGGAAGATCCTTAAAACTTATAGTTTATTTTAATAATCTTCCTTTTCTCTTAATTTCTTATATAATTAATTCATTATGCAATTGTTCTAATATTTTACTTGATGCTTTTTCTTTTGTCATTATGGATATTTTACATTCGTCAACTTGTATTGATAAGATCTCTAATTTATTTAAGTTAAATATCTGTAGTATTTGTTTTATAATTTTTTCATTATTTGCAATTCCGTATCCAACTAACGATATTCTAGAAATATTAGTAAAGGTTGAATTAAACATTTTCAACTCTTTTTCTAATAGTTTCTGAAATTTTAAGATATCAGATGACTTTATTGTAAAGCTAATATTTAAACTGTTAACACTATTATTGAATATAGTATTTAAAAGTATTCCATTTTCAATTAATGTTAAACAAAGTTTATCGAACATATCGTTGCTATATGTTTCATATTTTAAATTTATTAAGAATAAGTCATCATTTTTAACAATGCTTTTAACAGAGCTTTCTTCTATTTTATCACATATTACTGTTCCAACATTGTTATTAAATGTAGAACCTGTTTCTATTAAAACTTTATATTTTTGAGCTATTTCTACGCATCTATTGTGTAAAACCTTGGCTCCCTCATTAGACAAATCTAACATTTCTTCATAGGAAAGTGTCTCTATTTTCTTTGCTTCAGTTATTTTATTTGGGTCTGTTGAATATACTCCATCCACATCTGAGAATATATAACAATGATCTGCATTAATAGCCGCAGCTACTGCAACTGCCGTAGTATCGGATCCCCCTCTTCCAAGAGTTGTAATGTCTCCAAATTCATTGACACCTTGAAAACCTGCTATAATTACAATTTTATTTTTACTCAACTCCTCATTAATTCTTGAGGTATCTATTTGTTCAATCTTAGCTTCTTGATTAATATTGTTAGTATATATTCCAGCTTGCCATCCAGTCAAAGATACTGCAGGATATCCTAATCTGTTTAATAGAATACTTAATTTAGAAATTGAGACCTGTTCTCCTGTACTAAGTAGTACATCCATCTCTCTACTGTTAGGAGTATAACATAATTCTTTAGCCTCTTTAATTAAGTTGTCTGTTGTCTTACCTTGTGCAGATACAATTACAACAACTTTTTTATCCTGATTATAAAATTCTGCAATTTTATTTGCAACAATATTTAACTTTATATTATCAGATAAAGAACTACCACCAAATTTTAAAACTATTGTTTCCATTCTTCACAGTCCTTTTCATAATATTTAGATATATATAATTATAAATCACCTATAATATATTCTATTTTATTTTTTTAATAAAGTTACTAAGATTATACTTTTATATTATTTATTATTTATAATACTCTTTAAATAACTATTAATAAATCCGTTTAAATCACCATCCATTACACCTTGAACATTTCCTACTTCATAGTTTGTTCTATGGTCTTTAACAAGTGTATATGGGCAAAATACATAAGAACGGATTTGACTTCCCCATGCAATGTCCATTTGAATGCCTTTTAATTCATCTATTGTATCTTTATGTTCTTGTTCTTTTAACTGCAATAGTTTTGATTTTAACATTTTCATAGCAGTTTCTCTATTTTGTATTTGAGATCTTTCTGTTTGACAAGCTACGACAATGTTTGTAGGAATATGCGTAATTCTTACTGCTGATGATGTTTTATTTATATGCTGTCCTCCTGCTCCTGAGGCTCTATATGTATCTATTCTTAGGTCATCAGGATTTATATCTATTTCAACATCTTCCGTAATTTCTGGTAAGACTTCAACAGAGGCAAATGAGGTATGTCTTCTTCCACCAGCATCAAAAGGTGAAATTCTAACAAGTCTATGGACTCCTTGTTCTCCTTTAAGATATCCATATGCATATTCTCCCGAAACTAAAAATGTAACACTTTTAATACCCGCTTCGTCACCCTGAATATAATCAAGCTCTTCTACTGTATATCCATTGTCATTTGCCCACCTTGTATACATTCTATATAACATTTCAACCCAGTCTTGAGCCTCAGTACCTCCAGCTCCAGGATGCAAGGTAATAATTGCATTATTAGCATCATATTTACCTGACAATAAAGTTGATATCTCTAATTTGTTTATATTTTTTTCTATAACTTTAATTCCAGATATAAGCTCTTTTTCTAATTCTTCATCAGATTCACTTTTTAATAAGTTGTTTATTTCATATATATTATCAAATTCATTCTTTACATTCTCAAATTCTTGTATCCTTGCTTTTAATCGAGTAATTTTTTTTAAAACAATTGAGCTATTTTTCGTGTCATTCCAAAAATCTGAATTTGCAGTCTGTTTTTCCAGGTTAGACAATTCCATTTCTAAACTTGTAATGTCAAAGTGAATCACCTATTTCAGTTAATTTACTTTTAAGTTTCTCTAGTCTTTGAGAACATTCTTCTAAATCTACCACATAATCACTTCCCTATCATTCTATAACTATACTATTTTATTATTATAATACTTTTATACTAATATTTCAACGATATTCATTTGTCTATTATTCCATATCCACCTGTAATAGGATCCTGAAATATAAATATTTTAGGTGTTAAAAATGTAAATACAATAAAACAAGCAAATAATATTATCAAGCCTGTTACTGCAAGTTTTGTGTTACATCTTGGTCTTGATGTCATAAACTTATAAGCCACATATTCACCCAATACAATGGCAACAAAAAAACTTCCAATGTCTAAAAATGAATAATTGGTTCCTAGTATTGCTGTATATGTATAGAAAAAAACAACAATAAATAGAAGAGCTGCTAATATACCAAGTAGCTGTGCACATAAAAAATTATTATTAGTAGTTTTTCCTATATAAAAATACCCTACAACCGTCATTATTATCATTGGAAAGAACATTAATTTTAGATGCTCCCAGGTGCTTTCATTAACTGCTGAAAAAGCTCCAACTATAACATTTTCGTTTGACCATTGATAAGTAAAGTGCAGTAACGTTCCTAATATAGCAACAAAGACTGCACTAAAAATTTGAAATTTTAATATTTTATTTTTATCTTCCATTTCAATCCCCCTAATACATACTTATATGTATTAAGAAGTTTATATATGAATTTATATTATAACAGTTAATTAAATATATTGTATTAATATGCGTTACTTTATTCTTTTTAGCCTTAATGCATTTAATATTACAGTTATACTACTAAATACCATTGCAAGACTTGCAATCATTGGAGTTATGGAAATTCCTATTCCTCTAAAGATTCCCATTGCAACAGGTATCATTAAACAATTATAGAAAAAGGCCCAAAATAAATTTTGCTTAATATTTTTTATTGTTTTTTTGCTTATATTTATTAATTTAACAATACTACTTAAATTGTTCTTTGTAAGAATTACATCTGAGGAATCCATTGCGATATCTGTTCCACTTTTCACACTTATTCCTATATCAGCATTAGCTAGTGCAGGACTATCATTTATCCCATCTCCGCACATCATAACAAATCTATTTCCTGTTTTTAATTCATTTACCATATTTGCCTTTTCTTTTGGTAAAACATCTGACACTACCCTACTTATTCCTAATTCTTGTGCTATCTTACTTGCAGTTTCTTTATTATCACCTGTTAGCATTACAGTTTCTATATTCATACTAGATAACGTATTTATTACTTCTTTAGCCTCTTCTCTAACTATATCGTTTACACCAATCAAAGCTAGAATTTCTTTATCTTGTATAACATATACAATACTATTTCCTTTACCTGCCAAGTCTTTCTCATCTTGTTCATATGGATTATTTATATCATACTTATTTAGGATCTTAGAACTACCTATAATAATATTCTTATTATCTATTTTCCCTGTAATTCCATAGCCTGTAATATTCTCAAATTCATTAATATTTAATGGTGAAATTTTGTTTTCTTTCATGTAATCAGTAAATGCTTTTCCTATTGGATGTGTTGTTTTTTCTTCTATACTTCCAACAATTTGCAATAATTCATTATCTGTAAGTTTACTATAATTTCTAACCTCTGAAATCTTTAATTTACCATACGTTAGAGTTCCTGTTTTATCAAAAACTACAACATTTGTTTTTTGTGCATTCTCTAATATTGCACTTTGCTTTATCAAGATTCCATTTGTAGCACATATACCTTCACTTACTATTATTGCAAGTGGAGTTGCTAAACCTAAACTGCAAGGACAAGCAACTACCAAAATAGTAACGAAAACAGTTATTGCTGTTTCTATAGTTTGTCCAATTGCAAGGTATAAAATAAATGTTAATATTGCTAAAACAATTACAACCGGCACAAAATATCCAGATACTTTATCTGCAACTTTAGCTATAGGTGCTTTTGTGTTTGCCGCTTCTACTACCATTCTTACTATTTCTGAAACTGTTGATTCTTTTCCTATTCTTTCAGCTTTATATTCAATGTATCCATCATAATTTAAACTTCCTGCAATTACTTTACTCCCAGTTTCTTTTGATTGAGGCTTGCTTTCTCCTGTTATAAATGATTCATCAAGATGGGCCTTCCCCTGTATGATTTCACCATCTACTGCAATCTTTTCTCCGGGTTTACATACAACAATATCTCCCTTATGAATTTCGTCAAGAGTAACTTCTTTTAACTTTCCATCTACTTTTATTATTGCTTTATTAGGAGTAATTTCTACTAATTTCTGTATTGCTTCTTTTGTTTTGTCCTTACTTACTCCATCTATATATCTCCCCAACTTTATGAAATATATTACGATAGCTGCTGATTCAAAGTATAAGTTCATTACTTGATGATGATCTCCACTATATACTAAATAAACATTATATAAGCTATATAAAAAGCTTGTAATTACTCCAATTGAAACTAAGGTATCCATATTAGGGGTTTTATGAATTAGATTCTTATATCCATTTTTTATAATATCAAAACCATATATTATGAATAGTATTGTTAAAATCAAAAGACTTATTATATAATTTGTTGTATGCATATGAGGATCTAAAAATGGTATTGTTGGTAAATTTATCATATGTCCCATTGAAATCCACATTAATAAAATTGCTAAGACTGTATAAAATATAAATTCTATTTTTTTAACTTTATTTTTACTTTCTATTTTTATTTCTTTAAATTCACCTAAACTTTTAAATCCTGCTTTTTTTACAAAACCTTCTATCTTCTCAACATCTAATATTTTTTCATCATATTCAATATATGCGTTTGCCATTACTAGATTTACCGAAGCATTATATATTCCATTTTGCTTATTTAAATATTTTTCTAAACCATTTGAACAAGCTGAACAAGTCATTCCATCTACTGATAAAATAATCTTCTTCATATGCATTACTCCCCTATTACTTCATATCCAATATCTTCAATAGTATCCTTTATAATTTTACTATCTATTTCTTTATTTAATGTTACTATAACTTTACCTGTGCTATGATCAGCACTAACTTTATCTACGCCATCTATATTTCCTATTGCATTTTTTACTCTGTTTTCGCATCCTTCACACATCATTCCATCTATTTTTAAAATAATTTCTTTCATATCATTCAAATCCTTTCTTTTATTTAATATTTATACAAAAATATTTTTCTATGGTTAAAAAATTTCAACAAAAAATCCATTAGATTTAATGCAATTACATATTTTTTCAAATTTTATAGAAATATGCTTTATTACAAAAAGATAATGCATTACTCTCCCCTCATTTCATCTAAATATTTATTTGTAAAATCTTCTAATTTACCTTTATTTCCTTTTAATTTACTCGTTAACATATTAGCTTCGTTATATGCCATATCATAATCTTCTTTCGAAATTTCTAATCTATATAATGCTTCTTTTAATTCATCTTCATCCAATAAAATTATTTCTCCATCTGGATTTACAACTACATCTAAATATAAATCATCTTCATAAGGCACTCCATTTTCACTACCTATTTCTTTTGATATATCGAAATACCATTCTATTATTTGCTTATTCTGATTATACAAAGCGGATAATTTTACTTTAGAATTATAATCATAGAATTCTAGCCATTCATAATCTTTATCTTTTATACATGTACCATTAGATATATAAGATTTTTTATTTACTGATTTAAATTTATAATAACAAATATCTCCTGTAAATTCATCACTTTCAATTGATTTTTTCTTATAAATCGTGTTATTTTTAAATATGTATCTATTAGCATATCTTTTCTTTAAACTAATCCAATATCTTTGAACCAATTCATTATTAATTAAAAACTCATTTTCAAGAATTCCGCCATTTCTTATGATACTTTTGACTGATCCTATATTGTTTTTATCACAATCCATTAAAACTCTATCTATACCTAATTCTTTGCATTTTAATAATGCTAATCTTATTTGTTCAGTAGCATATCCTTTTCTTCTTTCAGATGGTCTAACACTATCTCCTATATGTCCACCATAAAGTAATTGTTTTTCATTAAGTTTATGTCTTATTTGAACATTCCCAACTATTTTTTTATCTGCTTTTCTTATTGTCAAATAGACTGTGGAAGGAATTCTATTATTCTCAATATTATCTTCTGATAAATCATTTTGTACTTTCTGTAGCCATTTATCAAAATCCTTAATTCTATCTAAACTACCATCTCCTGCAATTTCAAACTCTCCATTGTCAAAAAATTCTTGCATATATTCCTCTACTTGCTTTTTGTATTCTTTCGTTGGAAATATTAATTCCAATTCACTATCTAAATCATATACATATCCAACTTCGAAATATTCTTTGTTTCCTATTATATGAGTTGTTTCTCCACAATATATTCCACCTATTTTTTCATAAAATTTTCTAGATGGATAATTTTCTTTTAAACACCATATAATCATTTTATTTAAATTGGCTTTTTTGAATTCATTTTTAGCATAATTTACGAGAGCTTTGCCTATACCATTTCTTTTCTTTTCTGTTTTTACATATAAAGCACATAATTCGCAATCAACATCTGGATATTCAACCTGATAATTTTTTCCCATTCTATATCTACAAAATCCAACTACTTCTCCATCTTGTTCTGCAACGATAAAACCATTTTCTTTATAATCTTTTAATCTTTTTAGATAATTTTCTTCAATGCTTAGATTATCTAAAAATTCATCCTCTATAATACCTCTATAAGCAGTTTGCCAACCTCTAACGGCAATTTCTGATACAAATCTTAAATCTTTTAATTCTACATTTCTAATTATAACTCTGTTCATTTTACTACCTCCTCCCTTATATTATAGAAAAAGCTCTTTAAATAAGAGTTCTTATGTCTACTTATTTCTAATATTATAATAAAAAGAAAGAAAAAATTCAACGTTTTAAAGAGGATTTTCTGTAATTTGTATATCAATATTTGTAATTTAAAAATTTATCTATAGTGAAAAAATAAAGCACCAACAAATTGTTGATACTTTTAGAATATATTTTCACTATTTTGTTTTGCTATAATATTCTACTCCAGAATATGTTCCATCTTTATTAAGTCTTCTATTAGCAATATAACCATCTTTTTTAAAACCTGCTTTTTCCATTACTCTAGATGATTGTTTATTTAATTCATTGCAGGAACACTCAACTAAATAATATCCACTATCTAACAAATAATCTGATACAACCTTTAATACTTCCGATGCATAACCTTTTCCCCAATGATCATACAATATTACATAACCAACATTACAATAGTTATGTTTTTTTCAATTCCATTTACTGATATATTCCCAATAGGAGTATTATCACCTTTTAAAGTAATTACCCATTTTTCATATTTTGAATCATCTGCATTTTTAATCCAATCCTTAATACATTCTAGTTCTTCTTCCCTTGTTAAGTTAGGAAACTTTATATATTTTGCTAATCTGTTATCTGTTAATACCTCATATTGCATATCAATATCAGTTTCTTCATATCTTCTTAATATTAATCTTTCCGTTTCTAATTTTGGACTTAGCATATTATCAACTCCTAAATATATTATAACATTAATTATCAAAAAAAGGATGTCCACATTTAAAATGTTGTCCACATCCTTTTTTTACTTAGGTTTTATAATGCAAACAATTTACTTTGTTTGCATATTTTTGTTCACTTATCCAATCTCTGTAATCTTTGATATTACTTATTTCTGCCACAACAGTTCTTATATTTCTTACCACTTCCACAAGGGCAAGGATCATTTCTTCCAATTTCAGCTTCTTTTTTTACATATGGAGTCTTTGGTCCTGAAGAAGAACTTGGAGCGGTGTTTTCTGATAAATTAAGAGTAGCTTCTTCTCTTCCCTCACTAGTAATTTTTATTGATTCTTTTCTTTCTGGTGTGCCTTCTCTTTTTCTTGCATTCATAAGAACCTTTACAACATTTAATTTGATATCAGCAATCATTTGGTCAAACATATCAAAACCTTCTATTCTGTATTGAACAACTGGATCTTTTTGTCCATAAGCTTGAAGTCCTATTCCGTCTTTTAGTTCATCCATAGCATCAATATGATCCATCCATCTTTCATCAACTATTTTTAACATAACAACTCTTTCAAGTTCTCTTAAGTTATCTGCACCAAATTCTTGTTCTTTCTCATTATAAATCTTATGAGCTTTTTCTTTTAATTCTTTTGCAACATTTTCTGCTTTTACTTTATTTTTATCTAATGAATCTAATTTTGAAATTCCAAAAGTAGTACTAATTTCTGATAACAGCGATTCTCTATTTATTCCTTCGTCAGTAACATAACTGTTAACTGTCTCATCTGCTAAACTATCTATCATATTAGAAATATTTTCTTTCATGTTTTCACCATCAAGAACTTGTTTTCTTTGAGAATATATAATTCCTCTTTGTGTGTTCATTACATCATCATATTGAAGTACATTTTTTCTAATACTGAAGTTTCTTCCTTCAACCTTCTTTTGGGCACTTTCTACAGCATTTGATATCATCTTTGAAGCTATTGGCATATCTTCATCTGCTCCTAAAGTATCATATACTTTAGTAATCATATTTCCACCAAATATTTTCATTAAATCATCATCTAATCCAATATAGAATCTTGACTCTCCTGGATCACCTTGACGACCACTACGACCTCTTAACTGATTATCGATTCTTCTTGATTCGTGTCTTTCTGTACCTATAATTTTTAAACCACCTGCAGCAACAACTTTTTCTTTTTCTTCTTTTATATCTTCATCATATTTATTCTTTAACTCTTTAAATTTATTTCGAGCATCAATAAATGCTGGATTACTTGTTTCATTAAATGCTGTTGCTTGTTCTATTTGTTCCAAAGAATATCTTTGTCTTCTCATTTCTTGTTTTGCTAAGAATTCACTGTTACCACCAAGCATAATATCTGTTCCACGTCCTGCCATATTTGTAGCTATTGTTACTGCACCAAATTTACCAGCTTGTGCAACAATTTCTGCTTCTTTTTCATGATATTTTGCATTTAATACAGTATGCTTAATACCCTCTTTATCTAGTAATTTGCTTAGTTTCTCTGATTTTTCAATAGAAACTGTACCAACCAATACTGGTTGACCTTTTTTATTACTTTCTTTAATATCATTTATAACTGCTCTGAATTTTGCATTTTCATTTTTGTAAATAATATCATGATGATCTTTTCTGATCATAGGTTTATTTGTAGGTATTTCAATAACATCTAATTTATATATCTCTTCAAATTCCGCTTCTTCTGTCATTGCAGTACCAGTCATACCAGATAATTTTCCATACATTCTAAAATAGTTTTGGAATGTTATTGTTGCAAGAGTTTTTGACTCATCAGCAATTTTTACATGTTCCTTTGCTTCAATTGCTTGATGTAATCCGTTGTTATATCTTCTTCCATACATAATTCTTCCTGTAAATTCATCAACAATTAATACTTCTCCATCTTTTACAATGTAATCAATATCCTTTTTCATTATACCATGAGCACGTAATGCTTGATTTACGTTGTGAACTAATTCAGAGTTTTCAATATCATTAAAGTTTTCTAATCCAAATTCTTGCTCAGCTTTTTTTATACCTTTTTGTGTTAATGATGCAGATTTTGCTTTTAAGTCAACTATATAATCATATTTTTCATTATCCTCAGCTTGTTCAAAATCTTTTACATCCTCTTCTACAATTACTTTTGGAGTTAATTTGCTAACAAAATGATCAGCCTTTTTATATAAATCAGATGATTGAGCTCCTCTACCTGAAATTATAAGAGGGGTACGTGCCTCATCTATTAAAATACTATCAATCTCATCTACTATAGCATAATTTAATTCTCTTTGTACTAATTGATCTTTATAGATTACCATGTTATCTCTTAGATAATCAAATCCAAATTCATTGTTAGTACCATATGTAACATCACATGCATAAGCTTCTCTTTTTTCGTGAGGTTCCATCCCTGCTATAACTAAACCAACAGTTAGTCCTAAAAATCTATATACTTTTCCCATCCATTCACTATCTCTTTTTGCAAGATAGTCATTAACTGTAATAACATGAACACCTTTTCCTGTTAATGCATTTAAATATACTGGAAGTGTAGCAACTAAAGTTTTTCCTTCACCAGTTTTCATTTCGGCAATTCTACCTTGATGTAGAATAATACCTCCTATTAATTGAACATCAAAATGTTTCATTCCTAAAACTCTTTTTGAAGCCTCTCTGACTACAGCAAATGCTTCTGGTAAGATATCATCTAAAGTCTTTCCTTCTTTTAATTTTGCTTTAAATTCATCTGTTTTTCCTCTTAGTTGTGCATCTGATAATTTTTCCATTTCTGGTTCTAATTCATTAATTTTCTTTACAGTTGGCATTAATCTCTTTACTTCTTTTTCGCTATATGACTTAAATAATCCCATCTCTTTCTTCCTTCCTCTTGTGAAATTGTATATATTTATATATACAGTTAAAACTGATGATACTATATCACTTTTTTTATAAAACCGCAAGGCAAATATCTCTCTTTTTAAATTTTTTCTAATATTTTATAGAATATATTTTAGAAACAAACATAAATATTAATATCTTGAATTAATAATAAGATAAAAGGGGTTAAATATATGTTTATTTTTAATATAAAACTAGATGGAAACAAAGCATCTAAAGTATTAATAGGAATATTTTGTGTTATAGTATTAATTATCACTTTTTTTATATGTTATAAATTAATATTTAGTAGTTTCTTTAAAACAAATGATGAAATAAATACTAGAAATGTGGTATATGATATTACTCCTCAAAATTATACAAACGTACTGCAAAATGTTCATACTAATCTAGATAAATATGTAGGTCAAAAAGTAAAATTTTCTGGATATATATACAGATTGTATGATTTTACAGATGAACAATTTGTTTTAGCTAGAAACATGATCATTTCTTCCGATTTTCAGACCGTTGTAGTTGGATTCTTATGTCATTCTACTATTGCCAAAAATTATGAGGATAATAGTTGGGTGGAAATTACAGGTACAATAACAAAAGGAAATTACAATGGCGAAATACCTGTTATAGAAATTGAATCTATTAATGCTATTGAAAAACCAAGCGAAGAATATGTATATCCACCAGACAGCTCATTTATCTCAACATCAACAGTTATATAATTATTTTAAACATATTAAAGAAAATAGATCCTACTACAAATTTTATTTGTAATAAGAGCTATTTTCTTTTTTAATTATTTATTTTATTTTCTATCTTTCAAAAAGCGATTTCACAATTCCTTTATCTATTATGGTTCCATATATATTTTTTAAAATTATTAATATTATAGGTCCTAAAAGCATTCCTAATACCCCAATAAATTTAAACCCTGTATACATTGCAATTAAAGTAAATATAGGATGGATTCCTATTTGACCACTAACAATTTTAGGTTCTATAAATTGTCTAACTACAGACATAATTGCCCATAAAATAAATATAGCTATTGCAAGCCTTATATCACCCATAAAAGCAAGAAATATCGCCCAAGGGATCATTACTGTTCCTGAACCGAATATAGGTAATGCATCTACAAATCCAATAATCAAAGCAATCATCAAAGGATATTGTACATTCCATCCTAAGAAATGAAAAATATATAAACCTATTAATGAGATAACAAATGAAATAATTACTAAAATTACTTCTGCCTTTAAATATCCACCTAAAGATTGAATTAAGCCTTTAAGATGTACCCCTATCTTTTTTACCCATGTTTCTGGAAGATGATGTTCCAATTGGTCTACCATATATATCTTATCTACACATATAAAGTATAAAGATAAAAGTGTAACAGCCATATAAATACCTATTGTTGGAATAGATGTAATAAAACCAATTACACCTGTCAAAGCATCTTTTGCCCAATTAGTTATTGTTCCTAAAAATTCCATAGCTGATTTCTGAATAGTATCCATAACATTCTCTGGTATCTGCATTTTACTAAAATCAATTTTGGCAATAAAATCTTGTATAGATTGATATATCAAATCAGCATATTCATTAAAGTTTGATAATAAATTAGAAGTTTCAGAAATTAATGAAGTTATTCCCCATGTTAATAATCCAACAATAATTGTAATAGCTATAATAAACACAATTATCGAACTAGTTTTACGCTTTAGCTTTGTTTTTTTCATAATAAATTTAATAATAGGTTCAAGCATTAAAGATATAATAAACGCTATCAGAAATGGCATATAAAATATTGCTAATTTAAAACCTAATATTACCCCAAAAATACTAATTAATAAAACTACAATATTCCCTATTACTTTTCGCCAATAATTCATATCAACTACCATATGTATTCTCCTTTTATAACTTATATTGAATATTATAATAACAAAAAAACTTTTACTTGTCTATATAAAAAAACTTATTACCTTTACTCACTTTTATGACAATATATTGTAAAAGTAATAAGTTTTAAAATATATTTTAATTACTATTCAGCGTTTTTCTCGTTGCAACTACATATATTTTCTAATGTAGCACAAACTCCTTGTGTATTAACAGCTTCATTTGCAGCTAAATCTCCTAAAGTTAAAATACCTATAACCTTATTATTATCTATAACAGGTAATCTTCTTATTTGGTTTTCAGACATTATTTTTTCTGCCTCAGAAACATCTACATCAGGTGTACAACAGCAAACTTTTGAAGTCATAATATCACTAACATTAGTATTTTTTATATCCTTACCACATCCTATAGTCCTAAGAATAATATCTCTATCTGTTACTAATCCAACTATTTGTTTAGAATTATCACAAACAGGTATACAGCCAACATGATTATTACACATTATTTTAGCACATTCTTCTACAGAACAATTAGGATTAACATATGCTACTTGATCACACATACAATCTTTTACTTTCATACAAATTACCGCCTTTCTAGTATTAATCATTAAAAATTTTTAATGATATAATATTATTTTTTACAAAAAAATAAAAGATATACAAATTTAAATTGTATATCTTGGAAATTTTTTCATTTTAAAATTTAAAATAATCTTCGTATAGTCCATTATTTCTTGGATATGGCGGTCTCATTGGTGGTCTTGGTGGACGTGGACGAGGTGGTATATTATTTATAGGTCCTCCTAATAATCTATTTAATATTAAAATTCTAATAAGATCTCTTAATACATTATTATTTGGTCTTCTTTGTCTGTCTTCCCTGTTTTCCATGCTATTCTTAGACTCTCTACTATCTACTTTTTCATAACTAGATTTACTTCTCGACGAGCTTGAACTAGAAACATTTGATTCATTTGAAGATCTATTATTTTTTTCTATACTACTTTGTGTATTTACCTTTACATTAATAATTGTGCTTGCCTCTGGCTGACTCTCTAAGTTCATATAAATTTCATCTGTCATTTGATCAACTAATTGACGTGTAATTGGTTTTGTGTTGTTCTCACATATTTTGCATACCATAGGATTAACAACCTTATATATATCTGGATATAACTCTAAAATTTCATTATTATATCCCAGTTGATTAGAATATGCTTGTGATCTTTCATATGGTGACATTAAATAATCGTATGATTCATATGTATTTGCAGGTTCTATTGGATACCCTAAAACGCTTCTCATATAGTCTTCATAGTTTTGATAATACATATTATACCTCCTAATTAATTATATATAGAATAATATGCATTATCAGCGAAAATGTTACATTATAGAATTAAAGAGCTTTATTTTATGTATTCTAATATTTTATTTGCAGATTCTATAGCAGACTTACAATCTGTTACATCTACTTCTATAGTATTTTCATATTTTTTATAATATCCTGCAGATTCTTGAATTTTATCTCTTTTTATAATATTTTCTTTTACAGTTTTTTCATCAACAGCTCCGTTGTATTGTATACATTTTCTTTTTACTCTCTCGTCTAAAGAAGCGGTTACTAAAAAATGATAATCTAGTTCAGGATAGATTTTCATTAAGTCTCTTCCAGATACAATAACATTAAAATTTGTTTTATACATATCAATTAAGGTCTTTCCAAATGTATAAAGATGTGAGTTATCGGCTGAGTTTCCAGCGATTGAAACAGCTAACGAATTATCTTTGGATTGTAACTTATCTTCATCTATTTTCTCCCCAGCAACATAAATTACTGTTTCGTTATTTTCTAAACGCACTTCTACTTTTAATTTGTCCATTATTTCTTTTATATCAACATTTTTTAAGCCTTCACTTAAATTTTGTAGATTCAAGTTATTACTTTTATAATTCATTAAAGCATAGACGATAGCTCTATATAAATTACCTCCATGTAGTAATATACTATTTGGTATTTTTTTTAATAATTCTCTACAAATTGAAGTCTTTCCAGCTCCAACTAAACCTTCAATTCCTATTACAATATTTTTCATTTTTTATCATTCCCTTTTTATTATTTCCAAAATTATAAAAAATATTTTATCACAAGAATTTTAAAAGTACAACAAATTGAATATTTTTTTAAAACTTAGGCAAAATATTATTGTAAAAACAGATTGGAGGTGCTTTTTATGTCAGAAAAGAATAAGCAAAACAACAAGAACAATAAGAACAATAGCAAAAATAATCAAAAAAATAGTGAAAGAATAGATAATAACAATAATAATTGTAGATAGTAAAAAAGAAGTTCTATTATAATATAGAACTTCTTTTTATACTATCTTATATTCCATATTTTGCATCCATCTTTAGTTTTTTGACTATCTATTAATTGTATATCTGATTCCAATGTGACAACTGGTCTAATACATTGACTTTGTGGAAATGAAGGCTTTTTTTCGTTATTTGAAAAATACAGAGTATTAACTCCTATACCATAAGAAGCAACAAACAGCCCGTATCTAGCAGTATCTGTATCTGTCCATGTTCCTGTTGTAGCAATCCAATACCCTGAACCTCTTGGTGTCGGATCTTTTTTATTATATATTCCATCATTTCTATTATTGAAGAGTAGTTTATATGCATTACTTGTTGTTTTTATTCCTTTAATTTCATCGTCTTCATTATTCGTTAGAGTATCCGCAAAATATCCATATACTGTATTTTTTATTTTTATCTTTTCACCTTGGTTTAAATTTTTCCATTGGTTTCCTGATAAATATGTAAACGAAGAAACTCCTGTACTTTTTACGCTAGCTGTTGGATACTTTGTTCCAATACATGAAATGCCTCCAGATTCTAGCGTATAAGTAACTTCATTATTATATTGGCAAGATGGAATGCTTACATCTTTAAAGTTAGCAATATCAGCATTATATCCGGTTATTCTATTAATTTCTTCTGCAGTTACGCTTTTTGCTTTTACTGCTTTATCTCCTTTTCCGTATATAGCACAAACATTATTTATTTCTGTTATTGCATTTATATAAGCTAAATTTCCGTGCATTCCAAACCCAATTGTGTTATATATTTCATTAGTATATCCACCTTCATCTGGGGATATAGCTGATTCAGATATAATAAGAAGATTTCCGCTGGAATCAGCACCAAATACTCTCCAAGCACCACTATAACTATTGCTTGAAAATTTTTGATTTGCGTATCCATTCATTTCAGCCTTTGATTCATATATTTCCTCATTTTCTAAGTGACAATTATAATTAATATAGTCCCCAATCTCTAATTTTACACTTCCATTAGTAATAGATTGCTTTTTTTGGTCATACACCCACTTATTAGTTATATAATTTATTTCTTTTTCTAAGTCCTTCATTTGTTGTTCTTCTTGTTTAGAATCATTCTCATATATTTGTTTGGCTATTTGTGCTTGTTTTATTATTCCGTTTTTATTAAATAACAAATTTAAACTTATTGTTGCTAATATAACTAATATTACTATTGTTACCACAAGTGCTATTAAAGTTATTCCGTTTGTCCCCCGTTTTTTGCAATTTACTTTTCATTCTTTTTTCCTCTTTTCTCTTCTGTTTTTTTCCTTTCATTTTTGAACATTCCTCCTTTTTATTTTCATGCACATAAAAAACAGACTCCC
>UMHA01017453.1_pt1 | contig 139154 bp, 155 predicted proteins | sample 1965401 | NCBI WGS metagenome assembly UMHA01 (sample SAMEA4836085, study PRJEB28245) | human gut metagenome | biome: gut microbiome; material: fecal sample | place: Denmark | collected 2008 | reverse complement strand
GCGAATGTTAAGTATTTCCTATTTTTAATTGTAAGAATTCTTCCTACAAATTAATCATAACATAAAGAAAACCTGTCTTCAAGTACAAAAATAGAAATAATAAGTAATTGCTTTTAATATACAAATAAATTATAAAAACCATTCCAAAAGCGAGTCGGTTGTACTTTTAAAAACATTATGATATAATCATAATCGAAAGAAGGCGAATATATGGTAATAAATAATCAATTTAAAAACTTTATCTATAAAATTATGGATTAGATTGATTATTTTTACTATGTACAAATTAAATAAATAAAATAAAAAGCACAGTCTATAACATAATAGTTATTGTGTCTTTTTATATTTGGTGGTGATAGCATGAGAATAGTAACAAGATAAGTACGGCATAAACTTTAATTATGCCAGAAAGGAAGGCATAAGAAATGTTAGAAATAAATAATTTAAGTATTAAAGTAAACAATAAATATATAATAAAAGACTTATCATTAATATTAAATAAAAAAGACAAACTAGCAGTCATTGGCGAAGAAGGAAATGGAAAATCAACTCTTCTAAAGGCAATATTAGGAATTATCAACTACGCAGAAGTAGAAGGCACAATTAATAGAAAAGGAAACAGGCTTGGCTATCTAGAACAATCATTAACAGAAGAAGAACTTGAAAAAACAGGATATGAATATTTATTTACTAGTGATGAAGATTATTATAATAAGATAAATAGTTTTTATAAACATCTAGATAAACTAAATCTAAAGGATGACCTACTAGATAGAAAACTAAAAACATTATCTGGTGGAGAAAAGGTAAAGATTCGTATTGTAAAGCTGTTAGTAGAAGAGTATGATATTTTATTGCTAGATGAACCAACGAATGATTTAGATATTGAAACATTAGAATGGTTAGAAAACTTTATAAATAAATCAGAGCAACCTATCATCTATGTGTCACACGATGAAACATTACTTTCTCATACGGCAAACATGATTTTGCATATAGAACAAATAAAACACAAAACAGAATGTAGACATACTCTAGTAAGAATTGATTATGATACTTATGTAAAGATTAGATTAAACAAATTAAACAAACAAACACAAATAGCAAAATCAGAAAAAAGAAAATATCAAGAACAACAAGACAAATTAAAACAGGTCATGCAGAAAGTAGAGTACCAACAGAATACCATTTCCAGAAGTGATCCCCATGGAGCAAGATTATTAAAAAAGAAAATGCATTCTCTAAAATCACAAGAAAAGAAACTAGATAATAAAGAACTAACCGAACTACCAGATATAGAAGAAAGTATCAATTTTTCCTTTGAAGAAGTAGAAATTCCTAAAACAAAGAAAATTATTAATATTTCCCTAAAAGAATTAAAAGTAAAAGATAAAATATTATCAAAAAATATAGAATTAGAAATAATAGGAAACCCTCATGTCTGCATCATTGGACAAAATGGAGTAGGGAAATCTACGTTAATAAAAGAAATTTATAACACTCTAAGGACAAGAACAGATATCAAAGTAGGATACATGCCACAAAATTATGAAGATATTCTAAAAGAATATGATAAAGTAATAGATTTCATTGCTCCAAGTGGTAAAAAAGAAGATGTTACAAAAGCTAGAATGTATTTAGGTAATATGAATGTCACAAGAGAAGAAATGGAAGGTAAAATAGCAGAACTAAGTAATGGGACAAAAGCAAAACTAATCTTAATGAAATTAGTATTAGAGAAAAGTAATGTACTATTATTAGATGAACCAACAAGAAATGTTAGTCCTTTATCGAATCCTGTCATTAGAAAAGTATTAAAAGAATTTAAAGGGACAATTATTAGTGTTTCACACGATAGAAAATATATAGAAGAAGTAATAGATAAATTATATACGTTAACACCTAATGGACTAATTTTAGAAAAATTATGATATACTAACTGTATAGTTAGGAGGAATTATAATGAGAAAAAATATTAAAACAACAGAAGCCATCTTCCCAATGCCAGTTTTGATGATTGCAACATACAACGAAGATAATACAGTAGATGTTATGAATGCAGCCTGGGGAATGATGTTAGAAAGAGATTTTGTAGTATTAAATTTAACAGAAACTCATAAAACAGTAAAAAACATTAAAAATAGAAAGGCTTTTACCGTAAGTATTGCCGATGCAAATCATGTGGTGGAAGCAGATTACTTTGGAGTAGTATCAGGAAATAATACCCCAAATAAATTTGAAAAAAGCGGTCTAACTGCAACAAAGTCAGAAGTAGTAGACGCTCCAATTGTCAATGAATTTCCAATCTGTATGGAATGTGAATTTGTAGAATATCAAGACGATGAATATGGATGTGGAGTAGTTGGTAAAGTAGTAAATGTAACAGCCGATGAAAAGATAATGACAAACAATCAAGTAGATATTACAAAAGTAAATGCAATTGCTTTTGATCCATATACTCATGGCTACTATAAAGTAACAGAAAGAGTAGGGGAAGCCTTTAAAGACGGATTAAAATTAAAATAACAATGAAAAAGCCAAGGATTAAAAATTGGCTTTTTATTTTTAGTGAACCATGAAAATATTGTACTTTCAAATTTATCCTGTATAATGATAGTAAAGGAGAGTAGTATGAGAAAGAAAATATGGATAATTGTTGGGATTTTAATAGTTGTGATAGGAATTACTGCTATCAGTATTTGGCTAATTCAGTCCAATAAGCAAAGAATGAATCAAGTAGCTGGTGTTAGTATAAAAATTAAAGAAGGTACTCTAACAAATACCGGAGCAACTATCATCATTACTGATACTACAGATAAAAATTATTCTTATGGAGAACCTTATAGAATTGATAAAAAAGAAAATGGAAAGTGGAAGGAAGCTCCAAAAGTAATAGAGGATGCCTTTTTTAATATGCCAGCTTATTATCCAGATGAAAACAATGAAATAGTTAGAGAAATTAACTGGGAATGGATTTATGGAAAATTAAAACCCGGAACTTACAGATTTGTAACAGATGCTTCGGATGAAAAAATATCTGTGAGTTTTGTAATCAAATAAAAACCAATTTCTTCTTTAATACAAATGAGTTAAAATAGTAAGTAGAAAAGGAGAGGTACTATGGAACAAGCATCTTTATTTGAAAAACCAATGAATGAACCTCTGGCATCACGTATGAGGCCAAGAAAACTAAGTGAAGTAGTAGGACAAACACATTTAATAGGTGAAAATAAATTACTAAGACGAATGATAGAAAGCGATAATATTTCTTCTATGATTTTCTGGGGGCCACCTGGAGTAGGAAAAACAACACTGGCTAGAATTATTGCCAATGAAACAAAGTCAGAGTTTATTACTTTCTCTGCAGTAACTTCAGGAATTAAAGAAATCAAAAAAGTCATGGAAGACGCTGAGAAAAATAAACAATTAGGAGTAAGAACAATAGTGTTTGTCGACGAAATCCATAGGTTCAATAAAGCTCAGCAGGATGCTTTCTTACCTTTTGTTGAAAAGGGGGCTATTATCTTAATTGGTGCAACAACAGAAAATCCATCTTTTGAAATTAATAACGCCCTTCTTTCTAGATGCAGAGTGTTTGTGTTAAAGGAACTATCCAGTGAAGACATACTAATACTTTTAAAAAGAGCAATCACATCTGAAAAAGGTTTTGGAAAAGAAAAAATAGATATCAAAGAAGAAGATTTAAAAACCATTGCTACTTTTTCCAATGGAGATGCTAGAAGCGCACTAACGACATTAGATATGATTATTACCAATGCTGAAGAAGAGAAAGGTGGAACTTTAAAAGTAACAGAAGATATCCTTGAAGATTGCTTAACAAAGAAAACGTTATTATATGATAAAAATGGAGAAGAGCATTATAATATTATTTCAGCATTACATAAATCGATGAGAAATAGTGATCCAGATGCTGCAGTGTATTGGCTTGCTAGAATGTTAGAAGCAGGAGAAGATCCAATTTATATTGCAAGACGTATCACGAGATTTGCTGCAGAAGATATTGGACTGGCAGATACCAATGCTTTAAATGTAGCAATTAACGTTTATCATGCCTGTCACTTTATTGGAATGCCAGAATGTAATGTCCACTTATCAGAAGCGGTAATCTATATGTCCTTAGCACCTAAGTCAAACTCCTGTGATGTTGCTTATCAACTAGCAAGTGCTGATGCCAAAAAAATGTTAGCAGAACCAGTTCCCTTAATTATTCGTAATGCTCCAACAAAGCTAATGAAAAATCTTCACTATGGAGAAGGATATCAATTTGCTCATGATACAAAAGAAAAGCTAACAACTATGGATTGCTTGCCGGAATCCTTACTTGGAAAAACATATTATCATCCCGGAGTATTAGGAAACGAAGTAAGATTTAAGCAAAGACTAGAACAAATTAAAGAATGGAAAAAGAGCCATAAGGAAAAAATAGAAGGTAAACGCAAAGTTTAGTTGTATTTTATTTTATTTAAAATTATTTTATGGTAATATCAGGATGAGGTGAAGTAAAATGAAAAACAAAGGTATTATCATTACAATGGGAATTATTATTGTTATATTAGTAGCTATAATTATTTTTCTGCTTGTAGGTAATAAAAACGAAGAACAAACAGTAAAAAGTGATGCAGAAAAGTTTTCAGAAGAATACACATTAGTAGATAAAGATAATAAATTTAGATATGAAACTATTGATGAAGTTATTGATACATTAGAAGATGGAACAGGAGTTGTATATTTAGGATTTCCAGAATGCAAATGGTGTCAGCAATATACAGTTTACTTAAATGAATTAGCCAAAGATAGAAATATACCAGAAATTATGTATTATAACATTAGAGAAGATAGACAGAATAATACCAAAAATTATCAGACAATTGTAAATATTTTAAAAGATTATTTACCAGAGGATGAAGAAGGAAATTCTAGAGTCTATGTTCCAGCAGTAATATTTATGAGTAACGGAAAAATTTTAGGATTTGATGATGAAACTGCCTATGATACTAAAGGGTATGATGAACCAAGTGAGTATTGGACAAAAGAAAGAGTTGACAATTTAAAGGATAAATTAAATTCTTACCTTGATAAATCAGGAATTTGTTACGAATGTAATAGCTAAAACAAACCAAACGGTTTGTTTTTTATATTAAAAAAGTTGTGTAATGCTAAAATATCTAGTATGATTAAAATGTATGTCAAATACAAAATAATATAGATATAGGAGAGAAAAATGATAGTAGTAGAACATGTAACAAAAAAGTTTGAACGTTTTATCGACAAACACAAAAAAGAAGAATTTTTTGCAGACAACGATATATCATTTGAAGCAAAAGATGGTGAGATTATTGGAATATTGGGACCAAATGGTGCTGGAAAAACAACTCTACTTAGAATGATAGCTGGTCTTTTAGAACCAACCAAGGGAAAAATCACATTTGATAAGATGACATATCAAAAAAATGAAATTGAAATAAAAAAACAAATTGCCTATTTATCAGGAAATACGAAATTATATGATACACTAACATGTTATGAATTATTGAAGATGTGTTGTGACATCTATAGCGTAGAAAAAGAAGAACAAGAGAATAGAATCAAAGAAGTAACAAAAGTGTTAAAGATGGATTCTTTCTTACACAACAAAATAGAAAATTTATCTACCGGTCAAACACAAAAAGTAAACATCGCAAGATGCTTAGTACACAATCCAGAATATTATATCTTAGATGAAGCAACAACAGGTCTAGACATTATCTCTAGTCAAATTATTCTAGATTTTATCAAAGGTGAAAGAAAAAAGAAAAAAACAATTTTATATTCTACACACTATATGGAAGAAGCAGAAAATATCTGCGATAAGGTCATTATGATTAATAAGGGAAAAATCATAAAAACAGGAACACCAGAAGAAATCAAAAAAGATACTAAAACAACAAATTTACGAGACGCTTTCTTTGCTTTAATAGGAGGTGCCTATAATGAAGAATAATTTATGGAATATCTTAAAAAAAGAACTAAGAGAACTATTTCGTGATAAAAAATCCCTTGCGATGATGTTAGTCATTCCTATTTTTATCCCCTTATTGGTAATAGGGATGTCAGCTTTATTTGAATCCCAAATGAATGTAGATACAAATGAATATAATAAGATAGGTTTTAATTATGAACTTTCTGAAACAGAAAAACAAATAGCGAAAGAAATGGATATTGACATAGTGGAAAATACAACCAAAAAGTTAAAAGGAAAGTATGAAGAAGGAAAAATAGATCTATATATTACGAAAAAAGACAACCACTATACAATCCATAGCGATGGATCAGATGCTAGCACCTACGCATCTACTTTAGCCGAAACCTACTTTAACACCTATAAAGAAATACTACAACAACAAGCTCTACAAGAAAACAATATAAATGCCAATCAAATCTTAAATATTATTACAGTAGAAGAAAAAGTAGTAGAAGAAGACAACTTCTTTGCAAGCTATATTAAAAATTATGCATTTCTATTTATTATAATGGCAATCACAGTTTCAGCAACTTATCCAGCAACCGACACAACAGCTGGAGAAAGAGAGAGAGGAACACTAGAAACTCTACTTACATTTCCAATGAAAAGTAAAGATATTATCATTGGCAAATTTTTAGGAGTAACAGTATCATCAATCATTACAGGACTATTAAGTCTAGTTTTAGCAATCATATCATTATTCATATCAAAAGATATGTTTACGATTTATGAAGGAGTAAATACCATGTACTCACTAAGTAGTATTATCTATGCCATTGTAGTAATTATTACATACTCATTCTTTATCAGTGGACTATGTATTGCGATAGCCTCCACATCAAAAACATTTAAAGAAGCACAAAGTGCTCTAACTCCATTAACATTCATATCTTTATTCCCAGGAATGATAGCATTCATGATTGGAATTACTACAACACCATTAATAGCAATAATACCATTCTTAAATTTCACAACCATATTTACGGATATTACAGCAGGAAACATTAACATCCTACATATCCTATTAATGGTAATCTCAACCATTATCTATATTAGTATTGTTCTATATTACATCATTAAACAATATAAATCTGAAAAAGTATTATTTGCTAAATAAGAAGAATCTTTTCTTCTTTTTCTTTTCCTGTTTTGTTATAGTGAAGTTATATATGATATAATAAATGTGAAAATAGGGAGGTAGAGTATGACAGAAGAAATTATTACGAAGTTTGATTACAATGCACCAGTAATTTTAACATACTTTTTTATCTGTTTAATTATTTTATTGATAGATAAATTATGCAAAGGAAAATTTAGTGCAACATTTTTCACAACATACAAAAATGATTCACTATTAAACCCATTAACCTATTTTAAATTAATATCTCACTCTCTAGGTCATGCAGACTGGGATCATTTATACAGCAACTTTATTAAAATATTATTAATTGGTCCTTTAATAGAAGAAAAGTATGGTTCTATTAACTTATTAATTGCAATGATATTAACATCCTTAATTATAGGAATTGTAAATAAACTATTTGGTAAAGGTGGTATATTAGGAGCAAGTGGAGTAGCCTACATGTTAATTCTACTAAGCTCTTTTGTAAATATGGAAAATGGAAAAATTCCAATTACTTTAACTTTAATTATTTTATTCTTTGTCATAGATGAAGTAATAAAATTATTCAGAAGAAAAAAAGACGGAGTATCTCACCTAGGACACATTACAGGAGCAATCTGTGGCGCAATATTTGGTATATTAACTCTCAATGGCCTAGATTTCAGTAATTGGATAAAATAAAAAAGAGAAAATTTACCATGTGCCTTAAACGTTTTAACAAATTAGAAATAAACAACCAAACAGTTAGCAGTGCTAATTGTTTTTTTGATAAATCCAAAATAGATAGACAAATCATAAAAAATATGTTATAATCTATCAGAAAAAAGCAAAGGGGATTGAACAATGAAAAAGGGAAAAGGAATATATAGAAAAATATTCAAAATGCTTACAAAACGCCAAAAAATTAATTTTATCATCATTATTATCATCATGATTATCTCAGCTCTATTAACACAATTACTACCATTATCTATTGGTAGTTTAACAGACGATGTTTTAAGTAGAGACAATCTTTCGTTTGTAAGTGTGCTTCCATTTTTAGCTTTTATTTTGGTAGTAACAGTAACAAATGAAATCATTAAAGTAATTAGACGTTTATTAGTAGAAGATACGTCTACAAGATTTGAAAAAGAAGCTCGTACCAAAGCAATTTCATCTCTATTACACGCACCACTAGATTACTTTAAGGAAAATATGACGGGTAACATTCACGGTAAATTAAATCGAAGCTTAGAAGGAACAACCAAATTATTAAAGTTAATGTTTATGGACTTTGCACCAGCAGTCTTCAATGGTATAGCAGCAGTAATTGTAATATTTTCAAAATTACCATTACCGTTAGCATTAATGATGTTATTAGTAATTCCAATTGGTGTAATCATTGTATTTAGACAGATCACAACACAACGTGGTATTCGTGTAGAGTTAATGAATGAAAAATCTAATATGGATGGAACTATGGTAGAATTAATCAATGGTATTGAAGTAATCCGTATTGTTGATAATGCTGAAACAGAAACAAGTAGATTTGACAACAAATCTGAATACTTAAGAAAAAAAGAAATGAAACATCACAAAGCTATGGCTTTCTATGATTGCTTAAAATTTGTAAATGAAGCCGTATTTACTGTATTAGTAATTGGCGTATCTGCATACCTTGCAGGAGAACATGTGATTACAGTAGGTACAGTTTTAACAGCCTATCTTTCATTTACCCAATTAACAACACCATTAAGAGAATTACATAGAATATTCGATGAATTATCAGAGTCAACTGTACTTGCAGAAGAATACTTTAGAATAATAGAATTACCACAAGATTTCTCTTATGAAGTAAAAAATAAGAAAAATATAAAACAAGAAAAATTACCAATTATTTCAATCGAAAACATGAAGTTTAAATATAAAAACTCTGATAAATACATTATAAATAATTTAGATTTAGAAATTAATAAAGGTGAATTTATTGGTATTGCCGGACCAAGTGGATGTGGTAAATCCTCTTTAATTAAAGTAATTAGTAAATTAGAAAAAGGACAAGGCAAGATTAAGGTAGATGGAATAGATATCAATTCACTAACAAGAGAAGATATAGCTGAAAAGATTGCCATGGTACCACAGACCCCATTCTTGATATCAGCGACTATAAAAGATAACATCTGTTATGGAATGAAAAAGGATGTATCGCTAGAGGAAGTAAAAGAAGCTTGTAAAAAAGCAGACATTGATAGTTTTATTGAAAACCTACCAGATAAATATGATACGATGGTTTCAGAAGGAGGATCTAATCTTTCTGGAGGACAACGCCAAAGAATTGCCATCGCAAGAATATTTTTAAGAAAACCTTCTATTTTAATATTAGATGAAGCAACTAGTGCCTTAGATAATACAACAGAAAAACATATTCAAAAAGCAATTGAAAAGCTGCAAAAAGAAAATAATACTACAATATTATCTATAGCACATCGCTTAACAACTTTAGAAAACTGTGATAACATTTTAGTATTTGATAAAGGGAAAATAATCCAACAAGGAAAATATCAAGAATTAATAGAAACACCTGGTGTCTTCCAAGATATGTACAATGGAATTTTAAAATAAAAAGAAATCAAATTTGATTTCTTTTTTTCGTTTACTAGCATGTTAAAGTATGATAATCTAAAAGTAATATAACGTAGGTGAGAATATGTATAAAACGGAAATAAATTCTCCACTGGGAACATTAACTTTAACAAGTGATGGAGAAAATTTAACAGGATTATTTATTGAAAATCAAAAATATTTTTTAAACGGAATGACTAACTTAATACAAAAAGATAATTTAGAAATATTTAATAAAACAAAAGCTTGGTTAGAAAAATACTTTAAGGGGGAAAAACCAAGCATTAACGAACTAAAGTTATCGCCAAGTGGCACAGAGTTTCAAAAAATAGTATGGAGTTGTCTTTTAAATACTCCTTATGCCAAGACAATTACCTATAAAGAATTAGGCAAAGTAGTAGCGAAAAAACTAGGAAAAAATAGTATGTCAGCTCAAGCTATAGGTGGAGCAGTAGGACATAATCCTATATCAATTATTATTCCTTGTCACAGAGTAATCGGAACCAATGGAACTCTAACAGGCTATGCTGGAGGAATAGAAAAGAAAGCATATTTATTAAAATTAGAAAAAGGAGAAACGATGATAGATAAAGTTGGTGGAGTTATATTAAAAGATAAAAAAATATTAGTTCAAAGAAAAAATAATAATCGAGAAGAATGTATTATTCCAGGAGGAAAAAGAGAGGGTAATGAAACAGATTTTGAAACTTTAAAAAGAGAGCTTCAAGAAGAATTAAGTGTAGAATTAGTAAAAGCAGAATACATTGGAACCTATCAAGATATTGCAGTCTTTTCTGGAAAACCATTACAAGTAATTACATATATCGCTACGATAAAAGGAGAAATAAAGTGTAATAATGAAATAAAAGAAGCAATCTGGATAGATAGAAATTATAAAGAACAAGAAATCAAAGTAGGGAGCATCTTAGGAGAACATGTAATACCAGAATTAATAAAAAGAAATCTAATGTAAGTAAGTTTAGAAAAAATAGGAGTAATTATGAGAAAGAGTTAAGATTGTTAAAAGATATTCTCAAAGCAAAAGTATTTATCAAAATATTTACAATTGTTCTCGATAAAATAACAATCGGCTGTAAAGTGTGTAAAATACGTTAAAATGTTGTACAATTTACTAGGAAACATAGTAAATATGTAATATAATCTTGTTAAGAAGGGATGAGGGTAATTAATTACCTTGGGTGAAATAAATGTTAGACAAAAAAGAAAATATTAAAAATGAAGAAATACGTGAAAAATTAATGATTTTAAGTCGTTCTAGAATTAGGACGAGATCGGATGGAACATGGGTAAGTGATAACGGCCCTGAAGAGATAGAAAAAGTAAGAGAAGTATTGAAAGATGATGCGGTATATAAAGCAATAGTTACTGATAAATTTGGAAATGGTTGGGATCTTGTGGGGTGGCTACATTATTTTGATAATGAAATTATACATAGCGAAGAAAATATTAAATTGTTAGCATTAAAAAGACCTACTTACATGGGGATGGTGTCTCCAGAATATCGTGATAATGTAGAGTTAATGAGAAAATGTGCATCTCAAGCCGGAATTCATCCTGCAATGCTTAGTTATGCAGGAAAAAATGTAAAGAACGATTTTCAATTTATAGCTAGTGTAATTATTAATTCTAATAGTGAAACTTTTGATTTTTATGGATCTTCTGCCGGAAGTTTAGGAGATAGTAATATGCGATATGGATCATCAATTGGTTTAACTGTTCAAGAAAATCCTTATTTTTGGATGTTACTAAACGCTAAAATAGAAAGTATTAATCAACAATCTAGCAGATCTATTCCTTTATTTTCTATAGAAAAAGAATTAAGTATAGTAAATGATAAAAAAATGAATGACATGTTGTCATCAGATTATTCAACAGAAAGTACTCAAGAAGTTCATAAAAAAAGATAAAAACTGAAGAAATCTTCAGTTTTTAATTTGCCAGTTTAACAACAATAACATCATCTATCAATTGAATACTTTTATTACTTGGATAACACTCCATTTTTTGATATTCTGAACTATCTAAAATTTCTTGATAAGTATCAGAAGAAACAAAAGTAATAGAAGTGCCAAGTTCTTGTTCCAGAAAACGACTCCAACCATTTTTCATATTAGTATATTCATCCCAAAATAAAGAATAATTACTGACAAAGCCATAAGTATAAGCAGAAATATTATTAAGCTCTGTAGAATCTTCTTTATTATAGTATTCATTCTGATCAAGACTTCCTACAATCATAACTTGTTTATTATATCCTAATTTATTAATTCGATTTCTAATGTCACTAGCAATACTATAAGTCTTTTTATAAGTATATTCTAATGTTTGGTAGGTAGCACTATCTTGAATAATATAACCTCGAATCATAAAAATAAATAGAAAAACGATAAGAATAGAGAATACTTTTTTATCTTGCATAAAATAGCAACCAAAGAAGAATATCAGTAAATAACCACTACTCATTAATAGTTGTATTTCGGTATCCGGAAGTATAATCACAACAATATTAACAAACACTGGAATAAGTATTAAAAATAATATAAATAATAAAGAATATTTTAAAGAAACTTTATTTTGATATAAAGAATAACCAATTCCAATAAATAATAAAATGAACATTACAATATAAAATACTTGCATAAACATATTAGAATTAGAAACAATGCTATCAGTAAAATAATATTGATAAAAACTTTGATAAGCATTAATAATTCTGCTAGGAATATCTAAAATAGTATCGATTCCAAATTGACTTGCTCCACGATAGCTACTTAGATCAACATGAAATACCAGTAATGATAACTTCATTAGAATAAAGTAGAAAAGAGAAGCTAATACAATAATACCAAAAGATATAAAGAACTCTTTCCAATGAAATTTCTTCTTTAAAATTCGTATCATCCACCATAAAAGTAATAAAGTAAGGGGAATAGCTAAATAAGCTTGATACATAGAAAGAGATAAAGTAATCAGAAAACTAGGAATCACATATTTTACAAACTTATGCTTGGATTTAACAAACAAATAAATTGCAAGAACGGAAAGAAAGAATGCAAGTGAATAAGCAAAAGAACAATAATGAAATAAAAGAGTGGCAGACACAATAGGAGATACAGAAACTAAGATACCACATAGGATTTGAATTACTTTATTTTTTATTTCAAATAAGTCAAAGATAAGAATGATGCTGCCAATAAATAACAAGATACTAAGAAAAATCTCTAACTGTGGTATAACAAGAAAACCTTTTAGTAGTCCAACAACATAAAGTCCAAACCTTCCAAGAGAAATCTCCCAAGAATATCCAGAATAATAACCAGTATTGAGTAATACATCTGCTGTTAAAATATTTTTAGTGAAAAGCGGTAGGTGAATCACTATCGCTACAGTAAAAGCTACGAGTATTGCTAATTTATACTCATCAATTAATTTCCTAATTTTTTTCATAAAATCACCATCTTCATTTTAACATAAAAGATAAGAATATGATATGATAAAGAAAAGGTGATAGTATGGAATTAGAAAAAATATATGATACCCATGAATTAAATAAACAAAAACTAATACAAGAAGGATTTATAAAAGAAAAAACAACCTATCAAAAAACATATCCTCTAAAAGAAAAAAACTTTGAAGTAATATTTTGCCTAACAGAGAAAAGGGCTAAAGTAAAAGTATATGATAAAGAATTAAAAGAAGAATACTTACCATTCTATGTAGAAGAACAAACCGGAGAATATGTAACAAAAATTAAAGAAGAAGTAGAAAATATTTGGAAAGAAATCGTAAAAAATTGTTTTGAGGTAATTAGTATTAGAGAAAAAATACTAGATTATGTATATAAAAAATATCATACCAAGCCAGCATATCTTTGGGAAAATGATCCTATTTCCTGTACTTTAAAAAATGAAAATAATAAATGGTATGGAATAATCATGGAAATACCATACAAGACTTTAGGAATAGAAAAGCCTGGGAAAGTACCAATTATAAATTTAAAGAATACAGAAGAAAAAGTTTTAGACCTAATAGATAATAAAGAATATTTTAAAGCATATCATATGAATAAAAAATATTGGTATACAATTACTTTAACAAAAAATATTAATATGAAAAAGCTAGAAAAATTAATTGATGAAAGCTATAATTTAGTAGAAAAAAAGAAATCATAGGTAACTGATATGATTTCTTTTTTTGCTTGTTTATATAATATGATAGGAGGTGAAAAATGTTAAAGGGAATTGATATATCTAGATACCAAGCGGGAATAAACATAAACATATTAGATATTGACTTTGTTATTGTAAAAGCTACAGAAGGAGTAGGATATAGTGACCCTAACTATAAGGAATATCTCACAGCTGCTATAAATAGTAATAAAAAGATAGGCTTGTATCATTATGCAAGACCGGATTTGGGAAACACTCCAGAAGATGAAGCAACTTGGTTTATATCAAAAGCAAAAGACTACATAAAAAAAGCAATATTAGTATTAGATTGGGAAGTAAATATCAGTAACACTGACTGGGCATATAACTTTTTAAAAACAGTATATGAAAAAACAGGAGTAAGACCAATTATATATATGAGTGCATCCCCAGCGAATACTTATGATTGGACACGAGTAGTAAACGGGAATTTTGGACTTTGGATAGCAAGTTATGGAGCAAATACAGGAGCTCCAGGAACACCACCAACGAATAAATATTGGCCTTTTTATATCTTATGGCAATACACTTCAAAAGGTTATATTAATGGGTATTCCAAAAACTTAGATCTAGATTATTTTTACGGAACAAAAGATACTTGGGATAAATATGCGAATCCAGAAGGAACACCACAACCAGAAACCAAGCCTCCTGAAGAAAAGAAGTATGAAGTGGGAGATGTAGTATCATTTAATTACCTATACAAAAACAGCTTCGCCGAAGGTAAAGTAAGTTCTTTGATTCATAGTGGAACAATTACAAGAATTATCGATGGAAGACCTGCTCCATACCTAATTAATCGAGGGACAGGATGGCTTTCTAATGATTTGATTTTAACTAGCAACAAAAATGATTTCACAATAGGAACTAGAGTAAGAACAACTAAAAAAGGAAATGGGTCATCAGATGGAACAAGTAATACAGCCAGAAGTGGAATAGAAGGGACTATAACTAGAATAATACCAGAGGCTAAGTATCCATATTTAGTATCTACTACAGTACCCATGGGATGGTATAAAAAAGATGCACTAGAAAAACTATAAAATTCTTGAGTTTTTATCCAAGCCATAGTATACTTAAATCAAAATAGAGAGGTTTGAGTATGAAGAAAAATATTATAATTGTGATTTTAATAATCGCACTACTAGGGTCAGTTGGATATACAGTATATGACAAAGTATTAAAAGAAGACAGTGCTGCAGAAAAAGAACCATCACAAGAAGAAACTACAAAAGAAACAGAAGAATATCTAGAAACAACAGATCAATTAGTATTAGATACTATGGATAAAATTGACAGTGCTCTAGACTATTATTGTGGAACAGAAAAAGAATACATGAAAACAGAAAAAGTAACGGTACAAGATATTACTAATGAATTTGCTTATGCAACAGTAATGACAAAACTAATGACAGATACAAATTCTCCAGTTCCTGCGTCACAACTAGATAAAGCAATCGATGAAACCTTTGGTAAAGACTATCAATTTGAACATAAGACATACAGAAGTTGCCCAGGGTATACTTATGATGCAGAAAGCGGATATTATAATTTCGCCGGAGCAGAATGTGGAGGAACCTGTGGACCATCTAACGAAAAAGAAATTGTAAAAGTGCGTAAGACAGATAAGACTTTAGAAATATATGAAAGAATTGTTTTTGCAAATACAGATATGTCAGAAGGAGACAAAGTTGCTTACTGCAAAGATGTGAATCTAGAGCAAGTAGTAGGATATTTATCATCAAGCGATATTCAGTACAACAAAGAAGAAGTGCAAAAAATAGTATCTAAAGGAAGTCTATATAAATTTACATTCAACTTAGAAGATGGAACTTACGTTTTTGTATCATCCGAATTACAATAAACCTATACAATCTGTATAGGTTTTCTTATAGTTTTGCTATAATAGATAAAGGAAGTGGTAATATGATTTTAAATGTAAGCGGAAGAACTGACATAGTAGCGTTTTATACACCTTGGTTTATCAACAGATTAAAAGAAGGATTTGTAGATGTTAGAAATCCATTTAATCCCAAACTAATCAGTAGAATTAACTTTGATGATGTAGATGCCATCATGTTCTGCACAAAGAACCCTCTACCAATTCTTCCATATCTAGAAAAAATAGAAAAGCCAAAGGTATTTCATATTACCTTAACACCATACTTAAAGGATATAGAGCCTAATGTTCCCTCTAAAAAAGAAATAATAGTAGGAATAAAGAAAGTATCACAAATAGTAGGGAAGGAATATACTTATGTAAGATATGATCCGATATTTGTAAATGATAAATATACAATAGATTACCATTTCAAAATGTTTGAAAGAATGTGTAATGGCTTAGAAGGCTATATAGAACATATTATTATCTCTTTTTTAGATGACTATAAAAATGTAAGAAACAATATCAAAGTACTAAACCCAAAAACATTAACCAAAGATGATTATAAAAAGATAGGAGAAAACTTTTCAAATATTGCAAAAAGACATAATATGACTGTACAAACCTGTTTTGAAGAAGAAAACTTAGTAGAATATGGATTTATAAAAGAAGACTGTCTCGGAAAAGAACTAGCAAAAAAATTAACAGGAAAAGAAAAATTTAAAAAATGGAAAGCAAGAGCAGGTGGAAAATGTAACTGTGTAGAAATGGTAGACATCGGAACTTACAACACTTGTAGTCATTTTTGCAAATATTGCTATGCAAACTATGATGAAAAACAAGTAGAGGATAATAGAAAAAAACACAACAAAAACTCGTCTTTATTAATCGGAACAATAGAAAGTGATGACATAATAAAAATAAGAAAATAACTCTTTCTTTTTTCTTAATTATGTTGTAAAATGAATTTGTTACCGATATTGCCCTATAGCCAAGCGGTAAGGCAGTGCGCTCTGACCGCACGATGCGTTAGTTCGAATCTAACTAGGGCAACCAAGGATATTAAGTCTTCGAAAGAAGGCTTTTTTCTTGCAATTTTAACGGTTTTAGTTTATCATTAAATAGAAAACAAAAGAGGTGAGTTTATGACAGAAAAAGAACGTATAGAGTTAGCTGAACTACTTTTTCCAAATATAACAAAGACAAGAGAAGAATATGAAGAAATGTATCCTGAAAGGGATTTACCAGAGAAAGCGATGGTAACAAGATTTGGACCAAGTCCTACAGGCTTTGTTCATATGGGAAGTCTTTTTGGTGCTTTTTGCGATTATATATATGCAAAACAAAGTAATGGTGTATTCTATTTAAGAATTGAAGATACAGATCAAAAAAGAAGTATTGAAAACGGAACCGAAGGAATTTTTAATGACTTAGATGCCTTCAGTATAACTCCAAATGAAAGTTCTAAAGTAGGAGGAGCATATGGACCATATATTCAAAGTGAAAGAACAGAAATCTATCAAACCTATGTAAAAGATTTAATAAAACAAGGTCTAGCTTATCCTTGTTTTATGACAGAAGAAGAAATTTCGTCTATCAGAGAAGAACAAGAAATTAATAAGACAAAAATCGGTATCTATGGAATGTATGCAGTAGATCGAGATTTATCATTAGAAGAAATTAAGGAAAAGTTAGCAAATAACGAAGAGTATGTTATTAGATTGAAATCCCCAGGAAATGCAAATAATCAGATAGAAATAGTTGACTGTATCAAAGGGAAAATGAAATTTCCAGAACATGATATGGATACAGTCCTATTAAAAAAAGACGGTACACCAACGTATCATTTAGCACATGCAATTGATGATCACTTAATGCATACCACTCATGTTATACGTAGTGATGAATGGGTATCAAGTATTCCATTGCACGTACAGTTATTTTCTATTTTAGGATTCAAACGTCCAGAATATGCTCATACCGCACCAATTACAAAAAAAGAAAACGGAAATATTAGAAAATTATCAAAAAGAAAAGACCCAGAAGCAAAAGTTTCTTATTATGAAGAAGTTGGAATTCCAATTCCAGCAGTACATCTTTATCTAGCAACAATACTAAATTCAAACTTTGAAGAATGGTATTTAAACAATCAGGATAAAACAATTGATGACTTTAAATTTACTTTCGACAAAATGGCTGTAGGTGGAACCTTATTTGATTTAGATAAGTTAAATAACATTTCAAAAACTTATTTCTCACGCAAGAGTGGAGAAGAAGTATATAATGAAACATTAGTTTATACCGAGAAATTTGATAAAGAATATAATAAAATATTAAATGAAAATAAAGATGACATGATTAAGTTCTTAAGTATCGAAAAAGATGGTCCTAGACCAAGAAAAGATATTAGTAAATATTCTGATGTAAAAGAAGAATTCTCATATGCTATCGATTCTATTTTTAAGAAAGAAAATTATTCTAAATATGATGGAGATAAAACATATGATGTAGAATTAATAAAAGAATATATTGAACGATTGGATTTATCAGTAACTAATGAAGAATGGTTTAATAAAACAAAAGAATTCGCAACAGAGCATGGATATGCAGCGAGTCCTAAAGAATATAAAAAATCACCAGAAGAATATAAAGGACATGTTGGCGATATTTGTGAAGCTCTTCGTGTAATGATTACAGGTAGAACAAAATCTCCAGATTTATTCTCAATTATGAAAATATTAGGAAAAGATAGAATTAATAATAGAATAGAACAATATAAAGAATATAGTAATCAATAGAAAGTGTCTACACTTTCTCGAGAAGTAGCTTAACTTGGTAGAGCGCTACGTTCGGGACGTAGAGGTTGCAAGTTCAAATCTTGTCTTCTCGACCATGTAAAAAGCAATGTAATTCATTTCTCGATGAATTACATTTTTAATATAGAAAAGGAAATTAATTTATTATATATACAATTTTATTAGCAAAGTTTTATAGAAGAACAGAAAGAAGAGGTAACTTATGTCAAATCACACAGAAAGAATAGGGGTTGGTGCATGCTCCGTAATCGCAGAGAAAAACAACTGGATGTTCCGAGAATTACCAAATAATGATATTGGGATTGATGCGCATATGGAATTTATTAACGCACCTGGGAAAACAAATCAGCTCCTTGCCTTACAAATAAAGTCGGGCAAAAGCTGGTTTGAAGAAAAAAAGAAAAATAATATTATTTTTCGTCAAATTAATGACAGACAATATCACTATTGGATAGCTAATTCTTTGCCATGTATTATGGTTCTATATAATCCGGAAGACGAAATGTGTATTTGGCAGAAATTGACCAAAGAGACTATCAAAAGAACAAAAGAAGGGAAAGGAAAGGGATATTTCGTTGAAATTCCCATGAATCAAATATTTTTAGATAATTCATCAAATCAAAAACTACTATCGTATACGAATTTACCTGAGTATATTATAAATTACAATTTTCTGCTTTCTCAAAAAGAATTTATGCAAATTTTAAAAAACGGAGGAGAAATAAAATTACATTCTACGGAATGGATAAATAAAAGTAGTGGAAGAGGAGAAATAAAATTAATTGTTAATTATGAAAACAAAATAACAACGTATTTATATCCTTATTGGTTTCCGTACACACCTTATGACGAGGTTTTTCCAAAACTTTTTCCATGGGCAAACTTTTCGGCTGATGAAGAATATTATCAACAATCTGATGAGACTTCTTGGCGAGAGTATCATTGCTATTATGATAGTGAGGATGAGGAATGGTTAGTAGTTGGAGAAACATTCGAAGAATATAGAAACAAATTAAGCCCTATACGCAGTATTAATCATATGGATGAAGTGGCCGAGTATATGTTAATACTTAGTTTAAATGAACTGGGAGAATCATTTTTAAATTTAAATGCATTTGTATCACATAGTCAAATATACGTAAATGCACGCCCAAAACAGATTGAAAAGAGTGAGAAAATAAATGGAAAAAATTAATCTTAAAACCGTACAAAAAGAACACACTTCTACTAATACATACAGATTAAACCCTAATGAAAAATATGTGATTAATATGATAGATGAGATAGATTGGCAAAGAAAAATTATGATGTCATTTCAAATAATGGGAGCGCCACCAGCTCTTAAAAATTATTATGCGTGGTTATTGGAAAACGGTTTTAATGTTGATGCACCGAATCCAACGAATAAATTTGTTGAACAGTATTATGGTGTTAAGCCCCTTTGGGTGACGGAATATTCACAAGGTATCGTAGTGCTAGATGAGGTAACTAAAGATTACTATATTGTTATGGAATGTAGTAATAAGAACAAAGGATATAAATATACAATAATAGTTCTTACACTAGGAGGATGTTTATAAATCTTTAAGATGCAAAAGATAATCTTGCTATTATAGGAATATGAAAAACAAAATGTATTTCGCAAAGAAACAAAGATAATTTAAATATCTATGATTTGTAAAAGGAGAAAAAAATGGAATTAGATAATTTCTTTTTAGCAGAATATGATGCTAGAAATATAGATCATAAAACAGTAATAATAAAACTAGAAAATGACTCTTATGCTAGAACCTATTTGGGTAACTTAAGTTACCATATTGAAAGAATTAACCAAAGAAAAGAAGAAAATCGTTGTAATCATGCGTATATTGCATACTATGATGATGTTCCGGTAGGTTTTATTTCGATATATTTAGAACAAAAAATGTATCAAATTAGTTATGGTATTGTTCCAGAAAAAAGAGGAGAATACTTAGGGGCTTAACTATTACAAGAATTCAGTGAAGAAATGTTTGAAGAGTACCCAGAAATAAATACATTAACTCTACTAATAAATAATTTAAATACCGGAAGTAAAAAGACAGCAAACCTAGCTGGATATAATCATATAAGTGGAGCATCACATACAATGAAGAGAATGTAAAAACACATCAATCTGATGTGTTTTTTATTTAAAAATAGACAAGCTTTTAGTTAAAATTTTCTTACGATTATTTCGGTATTTGGTAATCATATCAAAAAAAGTAGATATTTCAGCTAATTTTTCTTGAACAGCAAGAAAATCCTCCTCAGAAATATTAACAGAACGTCTTGCAAATTCACGATAAATAGATGGACTGAATCCCATAACTTTATGAAATGTTTCAGAATAATACTCCAAAGAAGAAAAACCATGAATCATACCAATATTCAAAATAGTTTTATCCGTTTCTTGCAAATCTTTTAATGATTGAAAAATTCTAAGTCGATTAATATAATCCAAAATAGTAACATGAATCTCTTTTTTAAACAATCTCATTAAATAATCTTTATGAAAGAAAAACTTTTGAGATAATTCAATCATAGTAATTTTTCGATTAATATTATCATCAATAAAATCTAACATATCACATACCAAATCATTAGAAAACATAATATCCCCTCAAAACCAGTATAACACAAAAAGTCGCTATTGTTTAAACAATAAAGACATTTCTATGGTTTACTATAGGTGAAAGGAGAGATAATATGCAATATGCAAGATGGGCAACAAAAGAAGAGATGAAAGAAAGATTATGCCCAGTAAATTTAAAAGAAACAATTGAAACATCAGGAGTACCATTACTATATGAAGAGGACACGATGTATATAGATAAGTTTAGAAGTCATACATTACTAATTGGCTCTACTGGATCAGGCAAGAGTCAAACAACAATATTACCTATTATGAACTTATCAATGAAAGCACAGGAATCCTTCTTTGTAATCGACCCAAAAGGAGAGTTTTATCAAAGATTAGGAACAGAACTAGAGCAAGAAGGATATCAAACAACTATTCTTGATTTGGATAACACTTCTCTAGGAAATAACTGGAATCCACTAGCTTTACCATATGAAATTTACCAAGAAGGAAACAAAGATAAAGCTCAAGATATGATTGAAGAGATTGGTTACTACTTATTTGCCGATGGAAACGATAAAACATCCGATCCATTTTGGATTAATACAACAACAGATTACTTCACTGGATTAACACTATATTTATTTGAAACAGCTAAAAAAGAAGAGATTAATCTAAATAATGTAGCAATCCTCTCTAACAGTTTAACAAAAGAACAAGAGGGCATAAGCTTCATGGAAAAGTTAAACCCACATTCAACTATCTATGCTAATCTAGCTGCAACTCTAAAAGCTCCAAAAGATACGAAAGGAAGTATTTTATCTGTATTCCAACAAAAAATCAAACCATTTATTTCAAGAGAAAATCTATCAAACTTATTATCAACAACAGATACGAGTTTTGAAGATATTCTAAATAACAAAAGTGCCATCTTTATCATAGCTTCCGATATCACGGAAGTGACAAAAAGACTAATTCCACTATATATAAGCCAATTAATAGAAAGTAAAAACATATATAAAAATGATAAACCATTTAATATGTTATTAGATGAATTTGGCATTATGCTAAAAATGAAAAATATTGCTAATCTATTAATACAAGCTAGAAGTTCGCGTATTCAAATTACTGCAGTAATTCAAAACTACATGCAATTAGTAAACGTCTATGGTAAAGAAGAAGCCGAGTTATTAAAACTAGGATTCACTAATATTATTTATCTATTATCAAATGATATTTATTCATTAGAAGAAATATCAAAAACATGTGGCGAAGTATCAAAGGATGTTCCACTAATTACAGTGGAAGAGTTAAAGACTATGAAACAGTTTGAAGCGATTGTAGTAGTTCCTAGAATGTATCCTTTTAAAACAAAACTAAAGCCAAACTATAAAATTGATTGGGGATACCAAGAGATAACTTCAGAAATTCCAACAAGAAATATTGTAGAAATGTCTTATATAAATTAAAAATATTAGTATGATGATATTAAAAAAGTTATTGTTTAAAAAAACATCTTTGTAAACTAGAAGTTGCTTCTAGTTTTTTTTGTTTTAGATTGGTTTTTTGACAAAATATGACAAAATAAATTGACGAATGGTATAAAAAATGTTATAATAAGCACGATTTATACACGTTTAGGGAGGGTTCGTATGGAAGAGATAAATTTAAAAGAAGTGTATAGTTATTTTAAATCTAGATTACTTTGGATGATACTTGCGATAGTTGTGATCGTAATTATTGGTAATATTTATACCATATTAACAAGAGTTCCAATGTATCAAAGTAATACTACGATTGTACTAGTTGGTGAGAGTAAAAAAGAATATAGTCAAACTGATTCTCAATTAAATCAGAACTTAATTGGTACTTATAGTGAGATTATTACTAGTAGAAAAGTATTACAACAAGTAATCGATAATTTAAAATTAAAAATGACTGTAGATGAGTTATCTAAAAAAATTACAACATCTTCTGTAGAAGATACAGAAATTATTCGTATTACAGTAAATAATGAAAAGAAAAAGATGGCTGCTGAAATAGCTAATGAAGTAGCTGATGTGTTCTCTGATGAAATACAAGATATTTATAACTTAGAGAATGTAGCAATCATAGATAAGGCAGAAGAAGCAGATGCTCCATATAATATTAATTATGTAAAAGATAATGTTATTTATTTAATGATTGGAGTAGTATTATCTTTTGGTGTAGTATTTGTTATGTATTATTTTGATACTACTATTAAATCAAGTGAAACTGTAGAAGAAAAATTAGGTTTAACTGTAATTGGTATAGTTCCTAAAGAAAGTAAGGAGTAGTGAGTTATGTCAACAGATTTAATTATTAATGTAAACCCTAAATCTATTTTTAGTGAAGCTATTAAAACAATTCGTACTAATTTAGCATTTCAAGCAATTGATGGAGAAATGAAAGTAATATTAAGTACTTCACCTCAATCAGGAGATGGAAAAAGTTTTATTACTGCTAATCTTGCAGTTGCTTATGCACAAGAAGGTAAGAAAGTATTGGTTGTAGATTGTGATTTACGTAAAGGTAGACAACATGAAATTTTTGAAGTTATGAATTTAACTAGTGGTGGTTACTCTAATTTAATTCTAAATTATAAAGACGATATTAAGTTAAAAAAATATATTGTAGGTACTAGTAATAAAAATATAGATTTATTACCTACAGGACCAACTCCTCCTAATCCAGTAGAGTTGTTAGCGTCTGAGAATAATAAAAAGTTAATGGAAGAATTAAGGGGAATATATGATGTTATTTTATTAGATTGCCCTCCAGTATTAGGATTAAGTGATACTATGATAATGACTAAGTATAGTGATGCTAATATTATTGTAGTAAGTAATAAAAAGACTAAAGTAGAAAGCCTAGATAAAGCTAAAAAAGTATTTGCTCAAGCAAATGCTAAGATAGCAGGTGTGGTGATCAATAAAGCTTCTGTAAAAGATAATAGCTATTATAGCTATTATTCAAGTGAATATTATGGCGAGAAGAAAAAGAAGAAAAGAAGATAATGAAAGATTTGCATTCACATCTGCTTTTTGGAATAGATGATGGAAGTAAAGATATAAGTGAGAGTATATCTTTATTAAAAGAAGCAGAAAAACAAGGAATAACAGAATTAATGATCACACCTCATTATATAGAAGAGAGTAAATATAATTGTAATAATGAGGATAAGAAAAAAAGATTTGATCAACTAGTTCAAGCAGTAAAAGATGAAGGTATAAATATTAAATTATATTTAGGTAATGAAGTATTTATTAATGATAATTTTATTAAGTTATTAAAAAAGAAAGAAATAACTACTTTAAATAATTCTAAATACATATTATTAGAATTTCCATTAGGTAATATGTTATATAATACAAAAGATATTATTTATGAACTTGTAGTAGCAGGGTATGTACCAGTACTTGCTCATCCAGAAAGATATAGAATTTTTCAAAGACATCCAGATCATATAGAAGAATATCTAAGAATGGGAGTATTATTACAAGGAAACTATAAGAGTTTGTTTGGTAAATATGGTAATCAAGCAAAGAAAACTTTAATTTATTTATTAAAGAAACATCAAATTACTTTTTTAGGTAGTGATTGTCATCATGAAAAAGACTTTAAAGTTAAAAAGTTAAAAAAGAAATTGAAATCAATAGTAAAAAGTGATAACATGATAGAGGACTTATTAGAGAATAACTTTAACAAAGTAGTAGCGAATGAAAACTTTGGTATTAGAAGATAAGTTTGTAGTAGTAATTGTAGTAGTAAATAAATAGAGAAGTTAGGAGTATAGGTATGGATGAGGTATTAGTAAAAGAACAAGAAAATAGTAGTGAAGAAGAAATTATTAAGACAAAAGAAATTATTATGGATTTAGATGCTTATCAGAGGGAGCAAGAAGAGTTAGAAAAGATGAATAAAGTATCTGTTAGAAAGTTAGGATATTTATTCGTAAAAAGAGTATTTGATATTGTGTGTGGTTTGATTGGTATTATCTGTATGATTCCATTAATGTTTATTGTAAAGTTGATTACAGTTTGCAGTGGGGATTTTCATTCTATATTTTATTTTCAAAAAAGAATTGGAAAAGATGGGAAAGAGTTTAAGCTATATAAATTCCGTTCTATGGTACCAAATGCAGATGAAATTTTACAACAAACTTTAAAAACAGATAAAGTTAGAGCAGAAGAATGGAAGAAATATCAAAAATTTGAAAATGATCCAAGAATTACTAAAATAGGTAATATTCTTAGAAAAACATCGCTTGATGAAGTACCACAATTTATTAACATATTAAAAGGCGATATGTCTATGATAGGTCCTAGACCGTTAATACCTGGAGAATTAGATTCACATGATGGAAATCATGAAATATATGAAAGCGTTAGACCTGGTATTACCGGATGGTGGGCATGTAATGGAAGAAGTGCAACCACTTATGAAGAAAGACTAGAATTAGAATATTATTATGTAAAGAATAGAAGTTTATGGTTAGATATTAAGTGTGTGTTTAAAACAATAAGTGCGGTAATTTGTAAAAAAGGAGCTAAATAAAAGTACGGTGTTTTAACATGAGTACTTTTTATTTTTCTTGAGAGGTGTAGGTTATGGAAAAGAGACAAGAACCAATAAGAGTCGCTCAAATCATGGGTAAATGGCTTGGTGGTGGAGTAGAGGCAGTAGTTATGAATTACTATCGACATATAGATAGAAATAAAGTACAATTTGATTTTATTTGTGATGAGGATTCAAAATATATACCAAAAGAAGAAATAGAAAACCTAGGAGGAAAAGTTATATTAATTCCTCCTTATCAAAAACCATTTAAATATCATAAAGAATTAAAAAGAGTGTTAAAAGATGGAAATTATAAAATTGTACATTCTCATATTAGTACGATGTCTTTTTTCTCTTTATGGGCAGCTAAAAGTGCTAAAGTACCTATAAGAATTGCACATGCACATTCTACTACGAATAAAAAAGAAAAAAAGAAGAACTTGATGAAGCAAATATTACGTCCTTTTAGTAAAGTATTTGCAAATAGATATTTTTGTTGTAGTGAATTAGCAGGAAGATGGTTGTTTGGGAATAAGACTTATGATCAAGGAAAAGTATATTTATTAAATAATGCGATTGATTTGGATACCTTTAAATATGATGAGAAAGTTAGAAAAGAGAAAAGAAAAGAACTTGATTTAAAAGATAATCAATTGGTTATAGGGCATTTAGGAAGATTTGTTGCTCAAAAAAATCATACTTTCTTAATTGAGATATTTAATGAAATACAAAAGAAGAATAGTAATACAATTCTTTTGTTAGCTGGTCAAGGTCCTCTACAAGAACAAATGAAAAATAAAGTTAATGAATTAGGTTTAAATGATAAAGTTAGGTTTTTGGGTCAAATAAATGATGCGTATAGACTTTATCAAGCAATTGATATTTTTATTCTTCCATCATTATATGAAGGACTACCTGTTGTTGGTGTAGAGGCTCAAGCAACTGGATTATTATGTGAATTATCAAGCAATATGACCAAAGAAACAAAAGTGTTAGATACAACAAGATTTATTTCATTAGAAACTAGTGCTGAAGAATGGGCATCAATTATTTTAGATGATTATAGTACATTTAAAAGACACAATACAACAGATGAAGTAACAAAAAATAATTTTAATATTAAGAAAGAAGCAAACAAATTAGAAGATAAGTATGATGAATTACTAGTAAAACTAGGAGGTAAAAATTATGAAAATAAAAAAGTAATAACAATTACAAATGCATATACCTGGTATAATAAGGGAGATGCAGGTATTTTGTTAGCAACTATAGATGCTTTAAAGAAAGTTTATGATAATGTTGAATTTAACATTTTATCTTTTACCCCAGATGTCGACAGAAAACATTATTGCGAAGATAAGAGCATAAAAGAAGTATATAGCAACATATTAAATCCACATCCTTATAAAAAAGGTAAGGTTGGAAAAACAATTGCAATTATAAAATTGTTTTTTAAGATGATTTTTGTACAATTTGGATTAACATTTTTTAGAAGTAAAATTATAAATAAGCATGAGAATTTGAGGGTTCTTCGAGATTCAGATGTAATAATTGTATGTGGTGGTGGATTCTTAGGAGGTAAAAAATTTGATAGTTTAATGCATCTTTATCAAATGTATATTGATACTCTTTTTCATAAACCGGTATATGTAATGGGAACAAGCATTGAACCAATAAAAAATAAATTAATTAAATATTATACTGATAAAGTTCTTAAAAAGGTTAATTTTGTTTTTGCACGAGAAAGTATTACTGAAAAATATTTGCTTGAAGTATTAGATAAAGATAAGCATATTCAAATTCCAGATATGGCATTTATGTTGGATGACATTAAAAGAAGTTTTGATTTTGTTGAAAAATTAAGAATAAACAATGAAAAATTATTTGGAATAACAGTAAGAAATTGGAAATTTCCAAATTTAGAAAATAAACGTGAAGCAATGGAAAACTATATAAATAGTGTGAAAGATTTTATGGTAAAAGAATTTGAAAAAAGGTCTTGTGCTTTTGTTTTTATACCACAAGTAACTGTAAGTACAGGTGATGATACCATTGTTGCGGAAGAAATTAAAATTAGACTGCCTAAAAAATATCAAAATAATTTTGTTATAAGAAGAGATGATTGGTCTCCTGGTGAAATTAAATCACTAATTGCTAATATGGATTATTTTGTTGGGACAAGAATGCATTCCAATATATTTGCGACTAGTATGTGTGTTCCAACAACTGCCATTGCTTATGAAAAAAAGACTAACGGAATAATGGAAACAGTAGGACTTGAAAACTATATTACAGAGATTAGTGATATCACATCCAATGATTTATATAATAAAGTTGAAGATATGATTGCTAATGAAAAAAAGATAAGAAAACAACTATCTACAAAAATAAAATATATTCGCAAAGAAATATTAGAAAAAATAGAAAAGGTTGTGAAATAATGAAAGCACTATTTGTTTTTGATACAGTTCTTCAAATTGATGAAGAAAAAAATTATTGGGGACAAACATTAACATATGATTTTTTTAAGGAAAGATATCTTCTACTTTTTGATGAAATGATTGTTTCAACAAGAGTAAAGAAAAAAGATAATAATAATAATAAAGGATATAAAATAACAAATGGGGAGAAAGTTACTGTTTTACCAATAATAAATTATAGAGATATTCCTGATGCCATAAAAAACAAAAATAAAATTATTTCAGAAATTAATAAAATTGTTGCAAATATAGATTGCCTGATTGTAAGAATGCCTAGTGTACTTGGCATGTTCGCAATTGACAGTGCAAATAAATATAACAAAAAAGTGATTGTTGAAATGGTAGCATGTGCATGGGATGGATATATGAATCATGCAAGAATAGGCGGCAAAATTTTGGCACCAATTATGTACTTGCTGACAAAAAAATATATAAAAAAATCACAAAATGTTATATATGTAACGAATGATTTTTTACAAAGAAGGTATCCTAATTCACATAATAATATAGGTTGTTCTGATGTGGTGATTGAAGATTTTGACAATGATTATATATACCAAAAAAAAGAGTATTTAAAGCATGTTGATTGTAAAAAGTTGAAAATTGTTACTGTTGCATCAGTACAGTTGAAATATAAAGGTCAAGAATATGTTATGAAGGCTATTTCAAATTTAAAAAAATATGGATATGATTTGCAGTATTTTCTTATTGGTGGAGGAGATAATACGAGATTAAAAAAATGTGCAAAAAAATACAATGTAGAAGAAAATGTAAAATTTATGGGTTCTTTTCCACATGATGAGATTTTTAATCTTTTATCAGAAATGGATTTATATATTCAACCTAGTTTGCAAGAAGGACTTCCAAGAGCAATGATTGAGGCTATGAGTGTAGGAATGCCTATAATAGGTTCAAATGCTGGAGGAATACCAGAATTAATAGATAAAGAGTGTATCTTCAAAAAGAAAAAAGTTAAAGAAATAGTATCAATGATAAAAAAAATAAATAATAATTTTTTAATTACTCAATCTCAAAAAAATTATGTGAATTCAAAAAAATTTAATAAAGAGAATTTGGATGATAAAAGAAAAAAATTTTATAAAGAAGGTTTAAATCTATGAAAAAAGTAGCATTAGTGGTAAGTGGACTTTCAAGTGGCGGTGTAGAAACATTTATATTGAACTTTTTTAAGGAAATTAATCGCGTCGAAAATTATGATAAATATATTATTACTCATAATGAACCTTCAAATGATGCCAAAAATAAATTTGAAAATTTAGGCTTTACAATATTTACAGTTCCTTCAAAAAAAGAAAATATTTATAAAAATATTACATTTATAAATAAAATTTTTAAAAATAATAAATTTGATATTGTACATTCTCATATGGCCAAATCTAATTTTATTATAATGAAATTAGCTAAAAAAAATAATGTTCCAATAAGAATTGCCCATTCTCATCAATCTATGAAGATAGATGGTAAATTAAAGAAAGTAATTTATAAAATAATGCAATTTTTAAATAGAAAATATGCAAATATATTTTTAGGATGCAGTGAAGCAGCATTGATTTATGGTTTTGGAGAAAAAGTTATTAGCAATAATTATTTTTATTTTGTAATACATAATGCTATCGACTTAGAAAGGTTTAAGTTCAATAATTCATATAGAGAAGAATTACGAAAAAGATATAATGTTTCTGAAAACGAAATATTAATTGGCTCTATTGGTAGATTCACATATCAAAAGAATCAGTTATTTCTTTTGAAGGTAGTAAATAAATTAGTAAAACAAAATAATAATTTTAAACTATTATTAATTGGAGAAGGAGAACTTAAGGATGACTATTTAAAATATATAAAAGATAATAACCTAGAAAAAAATGTCATTTTGGAAACGCCTAAAAATGATATTTACAAATATTATTCAGCATTTGATATTTTTGTTTTCCCTTCAAGATTTGAAGGATTGGGAATTGTAATAATTGAAGCACAAGCATGCGGACTAAATTGTATAATTTCGAAAAATATTCCTGATGATGTAAAAATATCAAATTTGGTAGATTTTCTTGAAATTGATTCAATTAAAAAATGGTATGATAGATTAATTAAATTTAACAAAAATTCTGATAGAAATTATGATTTAAGCAAATCTAATTACAACATAAAAAATGAATATAAGGTGTTAATTAACATTTATAATGAAGGAATAGTGAGCAAAAAATGAATAAATTATATAAACTTATGAATAGTCAATTTATATTATTTTTGATTTTTTTGATTTTGTTAAAGCCCGGAAGTTTTTCTGAATACACTGCTTGGAAAAATATAGGAAATACAATTAATATATTAAGATTATTTGTTTGCACTTGGTGTTTAATTTGTTTTTTTCTGAGACGCATTAAAATAGATAAATTTATTTCTTTTGTTGTTTTATTTTACTTATCTCTTTTATTTTCAACATTTTATTTTGGCCAGACATATATAAATTTAATTTTTGAATTTGTTTCAGTTCTAAGTTGGATAGTTTTATTTAAAACTAATATGATTAATAACAAAAAAAAGTTTTTAACAACTTTGGAAAATACATTTTTAATTTTATTATTAATTAATTTTATTACTATCGTTTTATTCCCAGGTGGATTTTATTTAAATTCCTCTGGATACTCTGGTAATTATTTTTTGGGATATGATAATAATGTAATAACATACATTTTTCCGGCATTGGCTTTATCATTTACAAATTCTTTTGGTGAAACTGGTAAAGTTGGAGCTAAAACAATTTTTTTGACTTTAATATCATTTTTAAGTATCGTTTTTACATGGTCTGCAACTGGTGTTGTTGCGATAATCATAATGATTGTATTATTTTTAATTTATACTCTTAAAAAGAAAAATTTTCCAATTAAAAAATACATAGTTATTGCTTTCGGATTGTTTGTTGGCATTGTTTTTCTTAGATTACAAAATATATTTAGTTTTATTATAGAAGGATGGTTAAAGAAAGATTTGACTTTTACTGGTAGAACATTTATATGGGATATATATATTAATCAAATTAAACAATCAATTTTGATTGGACATGGTATTGTTGATAGTAAATATTTGATACAGACATTAAATGCTGGTCATGCTCATAATTATTTTTTGCAAATTATTTATCAAGGTGGTATTATGGCATTTAGCATGTTTTTAGGATTCTTTTTTACTGCAGTAAATAAAGTTAAAAATTGTAATGAAAAAAAATATGTTGGAATAGTAATATTTGCATATTTAATATCTTTCATTTTTGAGGCATATAGTCTTACTAATATGTTTATTATAGTCTTATTGATTGCCTATTATTATGAGCCGTCATTTAGACATTTGAAAGGAGAAAAAAATGAAATTATTGGTAATTAGCGCAGGTGTACATCCTGTTCCGCCAGTTAATGGTGGAGCAGTAGAAAATTTAGTGGATATTTATTTAAAAGATAATAAAGAAAATGATATTGATGTTTTATCTATTTATGATCAAAAAATTGAAAATTATAAATATAAGTATAATAATTGTAACTTCCACTTTTTTAAAAAAAATATCGTTTTTGATTACTTTATTTTATATTTTGAAAAAATATTAAGAAGATTCTTTAGAATATACTTTGGTACTCCATATATAAGAAAAGTTTGCTCGTACATAAAAAAAGAAAAAAAATATTATGATTTGATTATAGTAGAAAATATGCCACAATATGGTCCAAAGATAAAAAAAGTTTCAAATTCTAAATTAGTTCTTCATTTGCATAATGATTATTTAAATGTTGATTCATTTAAAAATATCGAAAATTATTTAGCCTTTGATAAAATTCTTTGTGTAAGTGACTTTATTTCAAAAAGAGTAAGTGAAGTTGGTAATAAAAATGATAGAAAAGTATTTACATTATATAATGGAATTGATTTAAATAAATTTTCAAAGCAGGCAAAAAATAGTGAAGATATTTTAAAAAAATATAAAATTCAAAAGAATAAGTTTAATATTGTTTATAGCGGGAGAGTATGTCCAGAAAAAGGAGTTGAAAATTTGATTGATGCATTTAATATGATTAATAATGCAGAAATGCAGTTAATTATTCTCGGTGGATATAATTATGGAACTTCCAAGGATAACGAATTTATTACTAGTTTAAAAAATAAAAGTAAAGAAAAGAATATTGTATTTACAGGGTATGTAAATTATGATGATATTGATTCTCTATATGCTATTGCAGATTTAGGGATTATTCCATCTATTATAAATGAAGCATGTCCATTAACTGCAATTGAGATGATGGCGTCTGGCATTCCTGTTATATGCACCAATTCTGGTGGGTTGCCTGAATTGATAAATGATAAGTGTGGTGTTATCGTTGATAGAAATAATTTAACTGAAAATTTAAATCAAGCAATTAGAAAAGTGTATAATAATAAAAATCTACTTGATATATATGCTAAAAATGCAAAATTAAGATCAAAAAAATTTACGAAAGAAAAATATGTTGCTGATTTTTGGAAATATTTAGATGAATTCAATAAAGAATTGGAGAAAATATGAGAACCGAAAAGTCTATAAAGAATTCTATAGCTGCAGTCATTGTAAATTTAAGTACAATGTTAATAGGATTTGTTGCGCAGGCTCTTTTTATAAGAATACTTGGTGCTGAATACCTAGGGTTAAATGGATTGTTTAATAATATATTATCAATGTTAGCAATCGCAGAACTGGGTATTGGAAACGCCATTATTTTTAGTTTATATAAGCCATTGGTTGATGATGATAAAAAAGAAATAACTGCTTTAATGAATTTTTATAAAAAAGCCTATAATATTATTTCTTTGATAGTCCTTATTTTAGGAATATGTATAATTCCTTTTTTAAAGTTTATTGTTGGTGAAGTATCAGTTAATGTAAATATATATATTGTATATATATTGTATTTATTATCTTCTTTAGCATCATATTTTTTGACATATAAAAGATCAATTTTATATGCTGATCAAAAAAAGTATATAATAAATTATACTCATACATTTTATTTACTTTTATTAAATTTTACTCAGTTGTTAGTATTATATTTAACAAAAAATTATTACTTATATATAATTATAAAAATTGTTTGTCAGATTATAGAAAATATTATTTTGAATTTAATTGTTAATAAGCAATATCCTTATTTAAAAAGAAGTACAAATGATAAAATTTCAAAAGAAACTGAAAGAAATATCTTTAAAAAAATAAAAGGCTTATTTTTCCATAAAGTTGGTAATTTCTTTGTTTGGGGAACTGATAATATTTTACTATCTTATTTTTTTGGAGTTATACAAGTTGGAATATATTCAAATTATAGTATGATAATAAACTCTGTTAGTAATTTATTTCAACAATTTATTTCCGCAACATCGGCAAGCGTAGGAAATTTATTAGTAGAAAAAAATGTTAAAAAAACACAAAATATTTTTAAAAAAATTTATTTTTTAAATTACTGGATGGTTATATTCGCTTCTAATTGTATTTTAATTATTATACAACCATTTGTAGAAATATGGGTTGGTGAGCAGTATTTATTACCAATTTATATAGTCATTGTTTTAATTATTAATTTTTATCAGAAGATGATGAGAGTAACATATGATACATTCAAAGAAAGTGCAGGAATATGGCATGAAGACAGATTTATACCAATTTTTGAATCAATTTTTAATATTGTATTTTCAATAACATTTGCAAAGTGCTTTGGTCTTGTTGGAATATTCTTAGGCACGATTGTAAGTGGATTTGTTTTATGGTTCTATAGTTATCCAAAATTTGTTTTTAAAAAGATATTGAATTTATCCATTCACGAGTATGCTAAAATTAACATAAAATATTTTGTTGTGCTTTCATTAATAACTTCAATCTCGTATTTACTATCAACATTATATAATCCAAATATTATTATACTAAAACTTATATATAATGTTTTAATTAGTTTAGTAGTTCCTAATGTTCTAATGATATCAATATTTTTTAAAGATGAAAATTTTAAATATTTTTTGGAAATGCTAAAAAAAAATTTAATAAAGTTAAAAAAATTTTAAGGTGATAAATTAATATGAAAAAAAGAAATAGTAACATTGAATTATTGAGAATTATATCTATGATAATGATAATTTTGGGGCATTGTAATACTTATGGCAATTTTGATATGCAGAACATAAATGGTTTTTTTAACAAGTTCATAATAGGAAATACTTATCTTGGAAATTTAGGCGTAATTATATTTATTGTTACAACTGGATATTTTATGATAAAAAAAGAAATTCAATTAAAAAAAATCATTTTATTTGAATTACAAGTATTATTTTATTCTATTGGAATATATGTTCTGTTTAGCACAGTTGATCTTTTGAATTATGATTTAAAAGAATTAATTAAATGCTTTTTTCCTATTTTGACTGAACAGTATTGGTTTTTTTCAGTATATATTATTTTTTATTTATTTATCCCATATATAAATAAACTTATTTTGAGTCTGACAAAAAAAGAGTTAAATAAATACATATTTTTGCTTATAATTTTTATTTCAATTATACCAACTTTTTTATCAGTAGATATTTTAAAGAATGAGTTTTTACAGTTTTTATTATTCTATAGTTTAGGTGCATACATAAATATAAATATTGATTATTTCAAAAAAAATAATAAAGTTAAATATATATTATTGTTATGCGTTTTGATTTTATTTATTTATACATCTGGAATAATAATAGCTTCAAATTATAATGTGAATATGCTAAATAAAATATTCTTCTTTTCATATAGATGTAGTATTTTGATGATAATTATTGCAGTATGTTTGGTAATCACATTTTTAAATTTCAAATATTTTTATTCAAAAATATTAAATAATATTTCTTCTTGCGTGTTTGGAATATACCTAATACATGATAATCCAAATGTGAGAAACATTATTTGGAATAATGTGTTTTTTGGTAGTAAATTTGCTAATTCAAATTTTTTAATAATATATATGATAATTACTGTTGCAATTATATTTTTAGTATCTTTAATTGTGGAGCTGATACGGAAGTATACAATTGAAAGATTAAATATAAAATGTGTAAATATGTTAATAAAAAAATAATTTACAAACTAACTAAAATTATTATAATAATGCACAGAAAGAGTGGTTATATGAGAGTATTTAAATATATTAATAGAGTACTTAGTATTGTTTTAGATATTGTATTTATTCTATTATTAGTTAGTGTATATAGAATGGGATTAATACCTCTTAAATATTTAGTTATACTTAGTGTATTGGTTGTAGTACTTGGTGTTTTCTTTACTATTTTTTCTTTTAAGGTTAAAAGACTTGTTTTGTCTATTATTTTACTTGTTTTTATGTTACTTTTTGGTACATTGTCTTTTATTGGTATTTATTATGTTTGGACTACAAATTCTTTTTTTGATACGATAGAAGAAGTAAAAGAGAAGAAGATTTATTATGTTGTAGTAAAGAAAGATAGTAAATATAAAGAGTTAGATGATTTAGATGATGAGACTATGGCTATTTTTGAAAGACAGTCTAATAATTATAAAAAAGTATTAGAGGAAGTTCGTGATAGTATTACTATTCATGATAAGGAATATACAAATATGAATACTATCGTTAAAGATTTATTAAATGGTGATGTAGATAGTTTATTGATTAATTCTACTAATAAAGAGATATTAGATGAAAATATGGATTCTTTTCAGTCTAATACTAGGGTTATTGCAGAGTTATCGATAGATGTAATTCAGAAAAAAGAACAAGAAGAAGATAAAAAATATGGACCTATGAATATTTTAATTAGTGGTATTGATACAAATGGTCATATTGATAGTGTATCTAGAAGTGATGTTAATATTGTAGTAACGATTAATCCTTATACTCATGAAGTTTTACTTACTAATATTCCTCGTGATATGTATGTCCAGCTTCATGGCACTACTGGTCTTAAAGATAAATTAACTCATGCAGGAATTTATGGTATTGATATGTCTATTAATACAATAGAAGATTTCTTAGAGATTGATATTCCTTATTACATTAGAGTTAATTTTGATAGTGTTATTAAACTAGTAGATACTATTGATGGTGTTGATGTTAATAATGATGTAGCATTCCAAGGTAGAACTAGATACTTTGAAAAAGGTATGATTCATTTAAATGGTAAAGAAGCTTTAGAATATGCTAGAGAACGTAAGAAGATGCCTAATGGAGATAATACTAGAGGAGAACATCAAGAAAGAATTATTGAAGCTATTATTACTAAGATTTCTAGTAGTAAGGAATTACTTAAAGATTATGGTAATATCTTAGATGATTTAAAAGAATTATTTCAAACTAATATTCCTACTGATACTATAAAAAAATATGTTAGAGATCAAATAGATACTATGAGTAAATGGAGTGTTCATAGAGAAGCTGTTACTGGTACTGCTGCTTCTACTTATATGGAAACTTATTCTATGCCAGGTATGAGATTATATGTAACGATACCTGATGAAGAAAGTAGAAAAGATGCATCTAATAGAATTAATGAATTGTTGGAGAAGGTGTCAAATGAAAAAGACTAAGAATAAGACTAAGACTAAGAAACATCATATTAGTAAATTAAATATATTAAGTATTATTGCAGTTATTGTATTTAGTATATTTTTATATTTCTTATTTAGTATTAATATTTTACCTACTAAATATTTAATACTTATTATTTTAGTAATTTCTATACTTATTATTTTATCTATTGTATTTATTAATTTAAAGAAGAAGGTATTAAAGATAATTGGTGTTATAATACTTGTTCTTTCTATTCTATTAAGTGGAGTAGGTAGTTATTACTTATTTTATACAAATAATTTCTTAAATGAATCATTTAATAGTGTAAAGAAAAAAGTAAGTACTTATTATATTGTTACATCTAGTGACAATAAATATAGTAAAAAATCTGATATAAAAGGCAAAGTATATTACTATAAAAATAGTGCTAACATTAAAAATGTATTAAAAGTAGTAAAAGAAGATTTAAATGTAAAAACATCTTCTTATGATGATGTAACTTCTATGATACAAGATGTAGTTAATAAGAAAATAGATTTTATGTTAATAGATAAATCTAGTTATAATATTGTTTTAGATTTAGATAATAATATTTCTAAAAAAGAATTAAAAGTAGTTTATGAATTTGATATAGAAAAATATGAAAATAAAAAAGAAGATAGTAAAGATGCTTTTAATATATTAATTAGTGGTAAGGACTTTGCAGGACTTACTGATTATAATGCTGTTGTAACAGTAAATACCAATACTCATGAAATATTACTTACTAGTATTCCAAGAGATTATTATATGGAAATAGCCGGACAAAATGGTAAAAAAGATAGTCTAAGTCACTTATTTATTTATGATGAAGAAACGTTAGAAAAAACTTTAGAAAACTTCTTTGATATTGATATTGATTATGTCATTAATATTAAAGCAGAAGGATTAGTAAAAATAGTAGATGAAGTAGGTGGCATCACTTATTGCTCTGATCAAGCATTTACAACAACACATGCTTTAATATTAAATGATTATAATGATACAGGAAAACAAAAGTTATATGTTAAAAAAGGGTGCCAAGAATTAAATGGTATCGAAACATTAACGGTTGCAAGAGAAAGAAATGCTTTTGTTGGAAGAGATAGAATGAGACAAAAGAATGCTCAAAAAATAATGATTGCGATTTTCAATAAAGTGAAAAGTGCAAATCTTTTTGCAAACTATAATAATATCTTAAATGCTCTAGGAGATTCTTACTCTACAAACATTCCTAAAAAAGTAATTACAAACATCGCCAAAGATACTATCGATGGTGCAGAATGGAATATCATGACACAATCTGTTGATGGTTCTGATAAATGGGATGCAGATATTGCAATATTAAATGATAAAGGATATGCAATGATTCCAAATACTCAAGATATAGTAAATGCTACTAATAAAATGAATGAAGTATTAAATAATAATTAAAGACGTATATTACGTCTTTTCATTTTCCAAATATCTTTACAATTATTATAAATTTAATTAAAATAGATATGTAAAGGCAGGGAGAAAGTATGATAAGTTTATTAAAAAAGAAAAAGCCAGATGTGCTTGATGATGTGATCACCTATACAATTGATGATTTAAGAAAAGAAAAGCATAACAATAATCTAAAAAGTAATCTAAAGATATTAAATAAATCAGAAGTAAGTGTTTTAATTATTGATGACAATGGATATGATATAGAACCTTTAAAACAATTAGGATATAGAGATGTGGAAATAAGTTATGATTTTGAAGAAATGATTAAACTAAAAAAATATAACATTATATTTTGTGATATAAACGAAGTGGCCTCAAAAATATACCCAACAGGTCAAGGAGCACAGCTTGCCAGTAAAATAAAAAAAGAATACCCTGAAAAAATGGTAATTATATTCAGTGCACAAAGCCAAAAATTATCATTTAGCAAATATTACAATAGTGTAGATAAAGTAATTGATAAATTAGCCGATTATGAGACTATTTCTGAAATAATAGACGAATATATAGAAACTCAGAATGATCCGATTAAATATTGGGAAGCAATGAAAAAACAGATGTTGAAGCAAAATATAAGTACTCTCCAGATAGCCAAAATGGAACATTACTATGTAAAATCATTTTTACAGAAAAACAATTGCTTAAAAGAATATATAAGTTGTATATCTAGTAATGAGTTAAGTACAATTTTGAGTTTTGCACAAATAATTATCTCATCAATAGATTTATTTCTTAAGATTATAGGTAAATAATAATGAAAAGTTTTGTGAATTATGATTTAAGCAATTGTAAATTAGATACTGACAATGAAACAATGATTCCTACCTTTTGCAAGAATATGATGAAAAAAGGAAATGTTAATTGCCAAAAACACTACCAGAGCTTAAAAGAAAGTAAAAGAGTAACGGAATGTCCGTATGGATTTTATTCAAAAAAAGAAGGAGAAAAAATCATCACATGTCTTACTCCTCTAAAATGTAAGGGGTTAGATAAACTAATGAGATATAAAGATAAAAAAGAAAATTTCATAATTATGGAAAAAGAAAAATTGGACTTATTACTGGCAGAGTATTCAGAACAACGAAAAGAAAATGAAAAGTTGCATGGGTGTATTCATGATTTAAAGAATATAGGAACATATTTTAATAGTATGGCTTTTAAAATAAAAAAAACATATCCGGATTTATCCGAAAATGATAATGATATTAAAGCTATGTTAGAATTATATAACATGATGAATTATAGATTACAACTAGTCGGAAAGCTTCCTGAACCTGGATATAAAAAAGAAATAATAAAATTACATTCTATACTTCTAAAACTGATTATTATTTTAGGTTTTAAAGCTCGAAATAGAGAAATAAAATTCAATCTAAGTGAAACAGAATTAAATATAATTGGAAGTGATCACTTATATTTAGCATTATTCACGCTACTTGATAATGCTGTTAAGTACTCTCCGCCTAGAGGAGAAATAAATATATATTTTACAGAAAAAGTAACTGAAGTATCTGTCGTAATAGAAAACAGGGGACCTATAGTAGAAGAAAACGAACTATCATTAATAACCAGTTTAGGATATAGGGGAATAAACAGTAATACCACTGGTAACGGTGTTGGACTGTCAGTATTTAAAGAAATATGTGATAAATGCGCATATCAGTATAATTTTAAATCTAAGAGAATAAATCCTAATCAAGGTTTATTTATCGCAACTATTACATTAAAGATTTCAGAACAAAATGAGGAGATATAATGGTATATAAAACCTAATTTTTTAATTAATATATAATATAAGTGATATACTAATAAAAAGGGGAAGATACTATGTGGAAAGGAATAATCATAGTAATTATTATTATACTAGTATTATTTCTTTTCTGTGCCCTTAAATTAGCAAGTATTTCTGATGATAATGATAATAAAAAATAAATCTGTTTAACAGATTTTTTATTTCTGGAAGAGAAATTATGATATACTTACTATATAAGAAAATGACTTGGAGGGTAGTAGTATGAAAAACACATTTGCTATAATTGAAATAGGAAGTAATAATACCAAAACACATATTTATGAAAATGGTAAAGCAATATATGACAATACCACAACCATAGAATTCAAGAAAAACTATGCAAAAAAAGAAAAAATTGCAAAAGAAGATCTAGATAAATTATATAAATTAATAATAAAAGCAAAAGAGTATACAGATAAGATATATGTATATGGTTGCAGTATTTTTAGAAAATTAAATAAAGAAGAGTTAAATAATATAAATAAAGACTTAAAAGATAAATTTAACATAGAAATAGAAGTAGTATCTCAAGAACAAGAAGCAAAATATACAGCTTTAGGTTGCTATAATGATATTGACTATAAAGATAATATTTGCATCTTTATTGGTGGCGGAGGATCCATAGAATTAATATTTGTAAAAGATAAAAAGATAATTGATACTAAATATTATAATTTTGGAGTAGTAGACATTACAAAGAAATTCCCAAGTCTAAAAGATGATATCGCTAGTTGTACATTTGATGAAGTATATAATTACATTGGAGAACTAATCACAGATATTAATAGAAAAGCTGATGTTTTGATTTTGGCTGGAGGAGATCATTTCTATTGGTATAATAATGCTGGATATAAGCTATTAGAAAACACTCTATACAAGAGTGAAAAACAACCATCTATGATAACAAGACAGATGAGTGATGAATATGATAAAGACGCTTTATTAACTTCTCTAGATAGAATCAGAAATAATAGTGATAATCCTTTATGGTTTGATGGATCTAGAGCAATGAAAGTAATTACAAACTATATTTCTCATCAAGTAGATGCCAAATATATTATTCCTACAAAAATTAATATGGAAGATGGACTAAAAGACAGTATAATAAATGAACAGAAAATTTAACAATTTTTGTTTTTATACTTGCGTGACCGCCCAAAATGTGTTATGATTAAAAAGTCATGGACCCTTAGCTCAGTTGGTTAGAGCATCCGGCTCATAACCGGGCGGTCACTGGTTCGAGTCCAGTAGGGTCCACCATTATCATATGCGAGTATGGCGGAATTGGCAGACGCGCTAGACTTAGGATCTAGTGTCTTAGACGTGCAGGTTCAACTCCTGTTACTCGCACCATTATGAAAATTAAGAGGACCCTACAGGACTCTTTTTTTTTGTGCCAGTGACCGCCGTTACTGATAGAAAATTCATCATCGACAATTATCGTCAAAAAACACTCTAACCAACTGATATTATAATCACCCAAAAGAGGTGAATTATGAATAACGATTTTGAAAATATAATCAAAAAATTTGAAGAATTAAATAGGAAAGGTTATATACAAGGAATTAACAATAATCTATATAACGCAGCAGGACTGACGTTAGAACATTATTTAGGCAAAAAAGCGGATAGTATGTTTTTTCCAGATTATAATGGAATAGAAATAAAGTGCACACAAAGATTTAGCAGATATGATGTAACCCTATTTTCGTTATCGTTCGATGGACCAAGTTTATTTGAAAGCAATTATCTTTTAGAAACATATGGAATACAAGATACAATATATAAAGATTATAAAAAGCTAACTATAAGTTTAAAACTAAATAAAAAAGTTTCTATAAATAATAAATATTATTTTGAATTAAAAATAGATAATGAAAAGATATATATTAAAATATACAACAGTGAACAAGTACCAATAGAAAATCGAGGTTATATATATTTAGACTCTATTAAAAAAAGATTCTTAATAAAACTAAATAAATTAGCATTAATTTATGCTAGTAAAAAGAAGATAAATAATGATTTATATTTTCGATACTATAAAATCGAATGTTTTAAATATCAAGGGATAGACTCATTTATAAAATGTCTAGAACAAGAGACAATAAAAGTATCATTAATACTTAGATTTTCTAGAAATAAAGATACTTTTGGAAAGAACAAAAACAAGAATTTTGTATTTACTATTTCTAAAAATGAACTAGACTTATTATTTGATAAAGTATATTATGAAGAAAATTAATGATTCTATAATCAAATTTTTCAGTATATAGTATTTTTATATTGTGATGGCACTTATTTCTTGATATTTTCATCAAATCTAGCATAAATGTTTTCTTTCTTTTCTAATTCTGATAATTCCTTCTTTATTAAGGATAACTAGCTAGTTAAAATGCATGGACACAAAGTAGAATGAATGGTATGATTATGGTAATGAGAGGAGTATTTTACTCGGCTAAAAAATAAGGATGAGATATGCGGAAAAGAATTCGAACTTTAGTATTAAAGTGGTATTCTATTATTAACTGACTATAACAGGACAAACATAAAAATAGAATAACGATATCATCATAGATATTCAATGTAAGGAAGTGATAAAATGACAGACTCAAAAGAAATAGAAGGAAAATTATATAGAGCCACTTATGGTAGCACAAAAGAACGTAATATTAATAAAAGAAATCAAATTTGGAAAGAAATAAAGGAAGATAAAGAACTATTATTAGATGCCATTCAAGTAATAAGAAACAAATGGAATGATGGAGATACATTAAAAAGTTTGACGATATCAGAGGCTATCCTAATGTTTGCAACAACAGAAAACAAAGCACCAGATGAAATTTATCAAAAATTAGCAGAAACAGTGTACAGTAATAAAGACATTGCGAGAATAGCTTTAAGCCTTCCAGGAGAAGGGCAAAGAGATTCCTTTTTATTAATTGGTCTATGGAAGAAAGATTTTCCTTTAAATGATGCACAAAAACAATTTGCAGTATCAGAAGCCATAGAAAAAGTAAATAATAATATTACTCATGGCTATGGCGAATATGATATAAGGTATTATATTTTAAAAAATCAAAATTGGACCAAAGAAGAAAAATCACGACTTGTAATGGAATTATACCCTAGACAAGGAGAATACGAAGAAACACTAGATGCTTGGGAATGGGGAGTAATAAATGGCGGTGTAGGTTATGGACCGGTGCTAGATAAAATAGAGCTTTATGAATATTCTTATGATCAAATACATCTACTTTATCAAAACCAAGAAGTAGCAGACAGTATATGGCATGAAATAGAGTTTTGCAGACAAATGCATGAATTAAGAACTAAGCAAAATTCCTCAGCACAAAAAACTAATATAAAAAAGTTTGATCAGACCGTATAAAATAGTTTAGTATATAATGATAGGAAAGAGAGAAGTTTATTTTTTTCAATCTTTCAAAGTAATTTATTCATTAAACAAAATCTACAAGAAAAATATTAAAATAGGAAAAGTAAGTCATCAAAAAAATCCAGATAGCAATAAGATAAAAGAAACAAAAAACTATGTTATAATAATTACAATAAAAGGAGTAATGAATATGGAACAAGAAGATATAGATATCGAAGAATACCTTGCTAAATTTATAAAAACCCCAGAAGAAATAGAGCAGGAAAAAAGAGAAGAAAAAAACAGATTGCTATTAAAAGGATATCTACCTAAAAATGAGGAATATAACGAAACACCTCGTAGTCCTATGGAAATGGTAGAACAAAATCCCCAAATATATATAATGGAGGAGTGTATTCCTGCGTGTGAAGAATTATGGAAGAAAAACGTATACACATTTATGGTAAGCGATTATTTAAATGAGGATGAATGTTGGATAGAGGTTGTGATAGACAATCTATCTGATGAAAATAAAGAGATTTTATTTCAGTTGTCAGAATCTGATATAAGAAGAAGAGACTATCATAGAGGGTGTATGATTTTTGGCGTTAATAAGGTTGGCAAAGAAGGGCAAGAAAGATTATTAGAACTAGCACAAAAATTTCAAATGCAAGATGTACCATATGGGGAAGCTTATTATACTCTGCCCGAGTATTTAATAGAGCGAGGTTGCTATAAAGAAGAGCCTAATCCTGATTATATAGAAATGCAAGCACCATGGATACAGCAATCATCACCAGACGAATTAGGAGCTAGAATCATCGCCTATGATGAATATTTAGCTTCTAATCAGAGTAAAAAAACAATAAAAGTGTTTGACTCTACAAAAGTAACCAAACCATTAGAAGATTATTTATCAGAAACAGGAGCAATTTATGAGGATGGCCGTGTATATTTAAGTGACTATCATTATCAAAAACATCAAAACTATGTAAAAAGCTTAACAACTAGTCAAGAACATAAACACACTACATAAGAGGAGTATCCTCTTTTTATTTTTGTAAAAAAGAATAATTTTTAAAATATATCTAAAAATAAGACTAGATTAATTTTTATTTTTTTACAAAAATTATAATCTTTGTTATAATGAAAACATAAGGAGTGATTTACGTGGTAACACCAAAACGAGATGAGAGTGAAATCAATGAGGAAAAAATAGTTGATCAAATACGCTCATTAGGCATTGATATGATTGAGGAAGCTGGAAGCGGGCACCCAGGAATTGTACTAGGGGCTGCTCCAATTATGTATAGTTTGTTTGCTCATCATATGAAAATAGATCCAGCTAATCCTAATTTTTATAACAGAGACCGCTTTATTATGTCTGCAGGACACGGTTCTGCATTGTTATATGCAACATTATATATGGCTGGATACCCATTAACATTGGATGATTTAAAAGATTTTAGAAAAATAGATTCTAAGACACCGGGCCATCCAGAATATAGAACAACACCAGGAGTAGAAATGACCTCAGGACCATTGGGGCAGGGTTTTGCAACAGCTGTAGGAATGGCTATTGCGGAGCGTAATTTAGCAGCCAGATTTAATAAAGGAAAAAAAGAGATCATTGATTTCAATACTTATGTCTTATGCGGTGACGGGGATTTAATGGAAGGAATTTCCTATGAAGCAGCATCGCTAGCTGGAACACTAAAGCTAAATAAACTAATCGTTTTATATGATTCTAATAATATATGTTTAGATGGGCCTACTAGCGAATGTTTTAATGAAAATGTAGCGATGCGTTTTATTTCTCAAGGCTGGAATGTAATTACTGTATCAGACGGAGAGGATATTAAAGCAATTACCAAAGCTATAGAAGATGCTAAAGCAGAGACAGAAAAACCGACATTAATCGAAATCAAAACTACAATCGGAAAATATTCAAAATTAGAAGGCACTAACAAAGTTCACGGTGGTGTGCTAGACAAAGAAGATATTACAAAAATAAAAGAGCAAATGCAAATTAGAGATATTCCATTCACTATTTCTCAAATTACAATGGAAGACTTTCAAACATTAATTCATAATAGATGTAAAAACATATCAGAAAAATTTGAAAAAAGTCTGGAGAATATGGAGGAAGAAGACAGAAGAATATTAGAAGGTTTCATTCAAGGATATAAAACTTATGACATGAAAGATGTCATATATGAAGCCCCTATAGATAAAGCAGAGTCTCCTAGAGTAACTTCTGGTAAAATCCTATCTTCCATTGTTCCAAAATATCCAAGTATTATAGGTGGAAGTGCAGACTTGTTTACTCCAACAAAAACCTATATTCAAGAAGTAGGAAATTTTACATCTGAAAATTATATTGGAAAAAATATCTTTTTTGGAGTAAGAGAACATGCCATGGGAGCAATATTAAATGGTTTGGCCTTATGTGGCTATCATCCTTATGGTTCTACCTTCTTAAGTTTTAGCGATTACTTAAAACCTAGTATTAGAATGTCAGCCATGATGGATTTACCAGTAACCTATATTTTTACCCATGACTCAATTAGCGTAGGCCCAGATGGAGCAACGCATCAACCAGTAGAGCAGTTAGCATCTCTACGTGTAACACCAAATCTTGAAGTTTTCCGTCCTGCTGATGCCAACGAAGTAATAGGTGTGTATCGAGCAATATTTGAAAAAGAAAGCGGTCCATCAGTCATTACATTGTCTAGAAATACTCTTCCTATTTTAGAAACTACTAAAATTAGTGAAGTTGCAAAAGGAGGATATACCGTATTTGACCCTGAAAGAAAATTATCTGGTATTTTAATTGCAACAGGGGAAGAAGTTCATTTGGCGATAGAAGTAGCTAAAAGACTAAAAACAAAAGGAATGGATATAAGAGTAGTATCTATGCCATGTATTAAACGCTTTGAAGAACAAGATCAAGAATATATCGATAGTATATTACCAGTAGAAGTAAGAAAAATAGTAATAGAAGCAGCTTCTTCTATGTCATGGAACAGTATTGTATTTAATAAAAAATATCTAATTACATTAGATGAGTATGGAGCAAGTGGATCTAAGGAAGATGTATATAAGAAATATGGATTTGATGTAGACTCACTAGAAGAAAAAGTAGAAAACTTACTAAAATAATCGACAAAAATAGACTCCAGTCCCTAGTATAGTAATACTAGGTGATACTATGAGAGTCTATTTTATTTTTGATATTAAAGAAGAATTTATTAATTTATATAAAGGAAATGAACGAGTTCTATATAATATATTAAAACAAATTTATTATTTAGAAAAAGAGGAAGTAGAGTATGGATACCATCTTTTTAAACAACTAATCAACCCTATAGAAAAAAATAAAGTAGATAGATACTTATTTTTAAAACTTCACCAAGATATCCCATATTCTAAAAGAAAAGATACACACTACTATAATAATTTATATCGTGACGAAATCAGTAGACTAACCGTAAAGAAAAGTTATATAAAAATAGAAGCTGAGCAACTATCCTCTTCTTTCTTTCACTATTTAAATCAAATAGATTCAAGGTTATTTGTGTGCGAGTTTAAATATCAAGACTATTTTTTTCTTCAAGAATTTGAAGAAAAAGAGACGATATAACTTGTAGAACAGAAAGAAATTTAGTAAAATGTTAAGTAGTAAGGAGATGAAATTATGTTACATGATATATTAATGGTATTATTAGGATTAGTTATCGGCTTAATTATTGGAGTCGTTGTAGCGAGAAAATTAATGAAAAAATATCTAAAAGACAATCCTCCAATTACTGAGGAAATGTTAAAAGGATTAATGATGCAAATGGGTAGAAAGCCTAATCAAAAGCAAATTAATCAAATGATGAAAGCAATGCAAAAATATCAATAAGACTTAAAAAACAAGTCTTTTTTTATGCAAAAAAATAAATAGGCCAATATACTTTAGTTGAAGAAGTTGACATAACACCAATTTTGTGGTATAATGAGCCCATAATGAAAAGGGGGAGAGATTATAATGTTAAATGTAACATTAGATAAAGAATTATATGAAAGAATGTCAAAGGTAGGAGGGTTTAATCAATATCATAATTTAAATGGTTATGAAGATATATGAACATTACCAAAAGCCGCACCAAGACAAAGTAACAATATGCCACCACTATCTAGTGGACCAGATGATACAGTTTTAGGGGATAGAAACTTAAGATGGGGACACAATAGCAGAGGTGTAGTATATCAATTTAACCGTGGTGTACTGATGTATAGCAAAACCGGAGACAAATGTTTAAAAGTGATACCATCTTCTGATACAACAACACATCATGCGGATTTAATGTATCAAATCGCAACAGATGAGTTTAACGATACTATAGTAGATACACACAGACCAATGGAAAATGCACGTTTAGCGAATGAAAAGGATATGACAGTATTAATGTTTGAAGGTGGTCTTGTTCAAATATACTTGCCAGAAAACCCAACAAAAGAAGTACTAGAAGATATAAAAAGAGAACTAGAACCAAGAAAAGACTTTATAATAGCATCAGCAATTAATGGAAAAATTTTACTAAAGACTAACGCTACCATTCCGGACGCATGGACATATGATGAATATATAGAATATTTAAATAATCGTATAAAAGAATTATCACCAGAAAAGCAAGAACTAATGGAGCTTACAACACTAACAAAAGGAGAATATTTAACAAACCTAGTTAGATATATATGCGAGAATAACATTACTTTAAAACAATACTTTTATCAGTTAGGTAAAAATTATAAAGAGAATTCATTAGATAGAATAGAAGCATTCGAAAAAAGAAGTCCATATATGACACCAGAGTTAATTTCTAAACTATTGGAAGCGAAAGAAGAACAAATTACAGAGTACTTCGGTAGTACAATGGGAGAAATGATGGAAAGTGAACTAAAAGAGATATATGAACCTACGTTGTTATCAGAAGATGAATATATAAAAACATTAAATAAATATCTAGATGAGCATAATCTTTCTACGAAGGAATATATTACAGCAGTTGCAAATATCCATAGATATGGTTTAGGAGAATTGGAAGAGTTCGAGAAGAAAAGTCCATTTATAACTAAAGAAAACATCGAAATTTTTAAAGAAAAAAGTGATTCCGAAGTTCAAATGCAGCTTCTTTTAACAACATTTATAATTAACAACAAGAATCCTATAAAAAGGATGACAGCAGATGAATGTATGGGTAAAAATATGAAAGGCTTAGAAATATCACAGGGAAATAATCACAGTAACCTAAGCTTAACAGCTCGTGATCCAAAAACAAACCAAACAACTAAAATTCAAGCAGACAACATAGAAGCTGGATACTACGTTAACTTTAAAGAATATATTGATTCATTACAAGAAACAATTACAGAAGAATATCCAGATGCAACAAAGGTAGAAATAATGGACAAAGATGGTAGACAAGTAAGACGTTCTGATTTTTGCTACGCAACTTTTGAAGCAATAAAAGATGCATCAAAAATTATGATGGGTGATGTATACAAAGATAGGTATCCGGAAGATTGGAGCGAGGTTTACTACCAACATAAATATAGAAAAGAACAACAAAAAATCGGAGATATAGATTTTACTTGTGGTCTATATGCACGAAAAGAAGACCTTGATGCTTTTGTAAAAAATTACAGATTAAAAATCACTACTGAAAAAGAGTTAAATAAAGAAACAACTAATTTCACTAAAAAGTAATCAAAAATAAGATAATATAAAACAATCTGAAGAACAAATATATAGTAATATTTATATTCAGATTGTTTTTTGTTCATGAAAAAAGATAATACATGTTATAATAAAAATGGTGGTACTATGAAAAACTTTAAAGAAAAACTAGCACTTGTTCCTACCAAACCAGGTAGTTATCAAATGAAAAATAAAGATGGCGTAATCATCTATGTAGGAAAAGCTAAAAACTTAAAAAACAGATTAAAAAGTTACTTTACTGGAACTGTTACAGGAAAAACCAGAATGTTAGTAGAAGATATAGATGATTTTGAATATATAGTAACGTCCAGCGAATTAGAAAGTTTAATTCTAGAAATCACACTTATAAAAAAATACGACCCTAAGTATAATATTTTATTAAAAGATGATAAAACATATCCTTATATTGAACTAACAAATGAAAAGTATCCAAGATTAAAAATTGTTAGGAATACAAAAAGAAAGAAAACAAAAGATCATTTATATGGTCCCTATCCCAATGTAGCAGCAGCAAGAAAAACAGTAGAGATGATTAATAGAATCTATCCATTAAGAAAATGTGAAAAACTAAAAAAAGAATTATGTCTTTATTATCATATAAATGAGTGCCTTGGTTATTGCGTAAAAGAAATAGATGATGAAACTATTGCTCAAATGAAAAAAGAAATCACTTCATTTTTAAAAGGAGATTCCAAAGAAATAACAGAAAAGATACAAAAAGAAATGCAAAAAGCAAGTGATGCAATGAACTATGAAAGAGCTCTAGAATTAAAAAGAATGTTAGATGATATTGATATTACATTACGTAAACAAAAAATAGATTTAAATAGAGGATATCAATTTGACTTAGTAAATTATTATAAAGATGAAAATTATTTATCAATTGAATTATTCTTTATTAGAGACGGTCTTCTATTTGGTAGACACAATGAAATTCTTCAAACTATGATTGATCCTGAAGAAGAAGTAACAGAATTCCTAATTAAATTCTATGATAAACAAGGAATGTTACCAAAGGAACTATATATACCAGGAGAATTAAATGGAGAATTAATCAGTGAATATTTTAGCTTAAAGACTTATACCCCTCAAAAAGGAAAATTAAAAAAACTTTTAGATTTAGCGAAAGAAAATGCCAAAGAACAACTTGATTTACAAGAAGAAACTCTAAAAAAAGATGACGATTTGCGTATGCAAGCAATAGAGGAATTAAAGCACTTATTACATTTAGATTCCGTATCCAGAATGGAATCTTTTGATAACTCTCATTTATTCGGAACGTTTTATGTAGGGGGAATGGTTGTATTTGAAGATTTTTTACCTCAAAAAAATGAATATCGTAAATTTAAAATATCAACAGATGTAAAAGATGATCTAAGCGCAATGAAAGAAGTGCTATATAGAAGATATTATAAAGTGTTAATGGAAAACCTACAAAAACCAGATTTAATCGTTATGGACGGAGGAAAACTTCAAATTAGTGTAGCTAAAGAAATTATAGATTCTCTTGGCTTAAACATTCCAATTATTGGTCTTGTAAAAGATGACAACCATAAGACAAGTTATATTATGAATGATAAGTACGAAATATTAAATGTTCAGAAAGATTCAAATTTATTCCTGTTTTTTACTAGAATTCAAGAAGAGGTTCATAGATACGCTATTACATATCATAGAAATATAAAATCTAAAGGTATGTTATCTAGTGTCTTAGACGTAGTACCAGGGATAGGAGAAGTAAGAAAGAAGGAATTGTTGAAACATTTTGGATCTCTAAAAAAATTAAGAGAAGCAAGCATAGAGGAACTATCAAGTGTAGTGTCACGTGAAGTTGCTGAAAATTTGAAAGCATATTTAAAAGAAATATAGTATAATGAATAAGAAAGGGTGGATAGTATGAAGAAATCAAATAAAAAAGGATTTACATTAGTAGAGTTATTAGCAGTAATAACCATTATGGGAATCATTATGTCTGTAGCAGTTGGAGCTGTCTTTATCCATTTACAAAATTCTAGAGTACAAGCAATGGAAACAATTGCCTCTAGCTCATATGATGGAGCTGTTATGTATATGATGGATAATAATATGATGTTAAATACAAACGAAACTACAACTATAAAAATAGAAGATTTATATGAGGATGGAAGGATTGAAAGACCTGCAGATCCATACAATACAAAAGCAGAATGTGGTGGAAAAGTCGTCGTACAAAACAAAACTACTAGTTCTACAACAGGACTAGAAGATTATAGATATACGATAACAGTAAACTGTTCTGGAGGTCATAGCCTTACCCAGACATATCCAAAGAAGTAGGGATGATAAATGAGTAAAATAAAAGTAATGGACGAAATCCTAGCCAATAAAATTGCCGCTGGAGAAGTAGTCGAAAAAACTATGAATGTAGTAAAAGAGTTAGTAGAAAACGCAATCGATGCCGAAAGTGATGAGATAAAAATAGAGTTAATTGACTCTGGAGTAAAAGAAGTAAGAGTAACAGATAACGGAATAGGTATGGATAAAGAAGATGCAACACTTGCTTTTTCAAGACACGCAACATCAAAATTAAAAAACCTTGATGATTTATTTAATATAGAGTCATTAGGTTTTCGAGGAGAAGCATTGCCTTCGATTGCTTCTGTATCCAATATAGAATTAAAGACTTCAAACGGGAAAACAGGAACCTATCTTACCTTATCTGGCGGTAAAGATATGCATGTAGAAGATAGCGACCTACAGCAAGGAACTACCATTACAGTAAAAGATTTATTTTATAATACACCAGTAAGATTAAAATATTTAAAAAATCTATATGTAGAATTAGCTAATATTACAGAATATGTCAATAAAATGGCTCTTTCTTATCCAAATATTAAATTTACACTAATAAACAACGATAAAGTATTACTGGATACAGATGGAAAAGGAGATCTAAGAAAAGTAATATATCAAATTTATGGAGCAGATATTACTAAAAAAATGGTAGAAGTATCTGGTGAGAATGATGATTATTATATTCATGGTTATATTTCTTATCCAGAAATGACAAAAAGTAATCGCAATTCTATTACTACATTAGTAAATGGAAGAGTTATTAAAAACAATGAATTAAACAAAATTATCATCGACGCATATCACACTTACATTCCAAAAGATAAGTTTCCAATTATCGTTTTAAATATAGATGTAGATCCAATTCTAATAGACATTAATATTCACCCAACGAAAATGGATATTAAGTTTTCTAAAATGGACACCTTAAAAGACTTAGTGTTTGATATGGTATCAAAAGAATTAAAACATTTAACTTTAATCCCAACGATTGCAACGAGATCTGAAGAAGCATTAAGAGAAACAACAATTCCACTATATAAAGCATTTAAGAAAGAAGAAGTGGCTCCAGGCCCAACTTATGAAGAAACTATGCTAGATTTTTCTGTAAGTGAAAACACAGCGGCACCAGAAGAAAGAGACAATATAAACGAAGAGAAAGAAGAACAAGTAGAAAGTCAAAAAGAAGAATCACCAAGAATCAAACCAATGATACCAAGAGGAATTGTTTACTCTACTTATATTATTGCTGAAAATGAAGATGGAATGTATATCATCGACCAACATGCAGCAGCAGAAAGAATTAATTATGAAAAAGTACTAAAATCTCTAAAAGAAAAAGTAATACCAATAGATTTGTTAATTCCAATAAAAATAGAATTAGCATCCAACGAATTCTTAATCGTAAGAAATCATTTAGATACTTTAAAAGAATATGGCTTTGTAGCAGAAGAATTCGGTATGAACACTATTATTATCCGAAGTCATCCAAATTGGATACCAGATGACATTGCAGAAGAATGCATTCGTAAAGTAGTAGATATTATTATTAGCAAAGAGAATTTTGACTTTGATCAATTTGTTTGGAGAATGGCTGCTACTATGGCATGTCGTATGTCAGTAAAAGCTAACGATTATCTATCCTATGATGATCAAATATGGTTATTAGATACTCTAAGAAGCTGTGAAAATCCATTCACATGTCCTCACGGTAGACCAACAATTATTACCTATACAAAATATGATTTAGAAAAGCTATTCAAGCGTTCTCTTGACTAAATCACAAAAAAATGATATAATATGCCAACAATTGGAGGGATATTATGTCGAAGAATGCTTATCAAGAAGTTTACCCTTTTACTACAGAAAACATTCAAGGGTACATGAAGGATTTAGATATGAAAGATAAAGAGGTTCTAACAGTAGGATCTTCTTTAGATCAAGCCTATAATGCACTAGCATTAGGTGCTAAAAAGGTAAAAGTACTAGATATAAATAAAAATACCAAAAGGTTTTGTGAACTAAAATCAAATCTAATATTGACACACAAAAGAAAAGAATTATATGCTGCAGTGATGTGTAGAAAAAGTTTAATGGAAGATCAAGGTATCATTTGCTCCAACGAACGGTTCGATGTAGAAAGAGTAGAATCATTAAATTATTATATGCAAAACGAGGAAACTTACAGAAAATTAAGACAAAGACTAAGGGAACAAGAAGCTCTAACAGTAGTAGAAGGAAATATCTTTGAAATGGACAAAGCAATAGGAGACGAACAATTTGATAGAATATTTTTCTCTAACGTATTACAAATGTTAGATTACTTTAAAGATAAAAATGAAAGCGCCTATGACATGTTAGAAAAGCATTTTCCAAATTGGAAATCTCATCTAAATTCAGAAGGAATATTACAACTATTTTATTTATATTCCTTTGCCAAAAAAGATGTAATAGGAACTGATAACAAAAATGCAGGATATGACCTATCAAAAGTAGTAAGTGCCGTTAGAAAAACCACCCCAGTAGAAGAGGGTAGTTTAGACATTACTTTCTTTGAAAGTTGTACCGGAGTTGGTGCAATTACAGATGCAGCTGTATTATATACAAAAAGAAGGTAGATATATGAAACCAATCATCGTAATAATTGGTCCAACAGGAGTAGGAAAAACAAAACTAAGTATTGAACTTGCAAAAAAATTAGATGGAGAACTGATTAATGGAGACTCCGTTGCTATTTACAAAAGATTAAATATCGGAAGTGCAAAACCAACCAAAGAAGAACAAAAAGAAGCCCCTCACCATCTAATTGATATTAAGGAGCCAACAGAAGAATATAGTGTTTATGACTACCAACAAGATGCTAGAAAAAAAATAGATGAAATAACTGCTAGAGGGAAAAGAGTAATTATTGTAGGGGGAACAGGTCTTTATATAAAGGCTGCGCTATATAATTATATATTCACAAAAGGAACAACAAATAATAGCTACGAGGAATTAACAAATGAAGAGATTTTAAGAAAAATAAAAGAATATGATAAAAAAATAACAATTCACCCAAATAATAGAAAACGTTTAGTTAGAACACTAAATAAATATGAAAATAAAGAAGAACTAACTAATGAAAAAGACCAATGCCTCTATCCTATTAGAGTAATTGGTTTAACTGCACCTAGAGATATTGTATACGATAGAATCAATAAAAGAGTAGACAAAATGATAGAAGAAGGGCTAGTAGAAGAAATATTATCTTTAAAAGACGAGTATCAGAATTCAAGAGTATTAAATACAGCAATAGGGTATAAAGAATTCAAAGGATATATAGAAGATAAAAAGACATTAGAAGAAGTAAAAGAGGAAATCAAGCTGGATTCAAGACATTATGCCAAAAGACAATATACCTTCTTTAAACATCAATTTTCTACCCAGTGGTATGATGTTAATTTTGATCATTTCGAAGAAACTATCAATGAAGTATATTCCGATATAACAAAGGAGAATGCATGAGTACAAAAGAAAATATTTTGAAAAGTATTGCTCCCTGTTCTATGTTTTGTTCCACTTGTACAGGATGTAGTTATGGAGAAATCAGCAATCATGCTAAAAAATTACTACATTATTTAGAAGGCCATGAAGAGTTTTTAGAAAAAAATTTGAAAAAAGGATATGAACATAAATTAGAAGAATTTAGAATATTTCATAGAAAACTAAAAAAATACGCCTATCCAAAATGTAATGGTTGCAGAGATAAAAGAGCTAATGGATGCAGTATAAAAGATTGTATTATTCCAGCATGTACAAAAGAACATAATATTGATTTTTGTGCTGAATGCGAAGAGTTTCCATGTACTAAAGTAAATGATATAATCTATAAAAAGAAGACGATTGATAAATGGAAAAAGGGAAATGAAGAAATCCAAAAAGAGGGTCTTTTAACATATTATGAGCGCAACAAAGAAACTCCTCATTATATAAATTATAGTAAAAATAAAAGAAGCTGATTAAGCTTCTTTTAATTCGCTATAAATAGACTGATTATAAATATGTTCTGTTTGCTCTAGGGTTAAAAGAGTAGGCGTATCAATTAAGAAAAAGTTATGTTCCAATAGATTCTCTCCAGTAGAAACCACAGGATCATCCCAAGTAAGATCTAAATGTAACCATTTTCCATCAATATAAACAGCATTCCATACATGTTGTTCACTAGAAATTTTATAACTTTTGATTCCCATTTCTTCTAAGAACAACTCCATAGCATCCGTATAACCACCACAGATTCCATAACCTTGAAATAAAGGTCCGTAAGCAATATCAGAATCATAAGTAGTAATATTATAATCACTGCGATCAGAATCGTAGATAGTATGATTAATAATATAATCATGAATACGACGAATATTGTTAATATCACTATCTCCAGATACAATTAATTGATTGGCTAATTCATTAACTTTTTCTTCAATCTGTTGAATCTGCTTTTTTGAATAGCTTTTTTCTATATGAATACTAACTTTACCTAAAGAATCATACTGTGTTTCAATATGATTAAACCCATTAAAAGGATGAACAAAATTATTAATATGAGAAAGCAAATCTTGGTCATTTGCTAGGTTTTCCACTTCTTGTAAACAGCTAGAATAACTATCCGGACAATAAAAAGTAAAATCTTCTGCCCCGGAATTAATAATGGTATAAAATACATTTAATAAATCTTGTCTATTTTCAGGTTCCATTTTCTCGGTATTCTGCACAAAGTTAAAATCATAATCCCTATAATATTCATTTTTTTCGAGTGTAACCTCTTCTTGTGTAAAATTTCTAAGTAGAGAGTAATATACTTTTTGTAACTCATCTTGATATAAAAGTAAGCATCCGATAATAATGAATGTAATACCTAAGACAACTAAAGATTTCTTCATAATTCCTCCAGTACTATAGTTTTATGCTAAATTAATTCTATCGTACTTAAAAAGAAAAGTAAATAAAAAACCAATCAAGGAATTGATTGATTTACATAGCATTTTTTAATTTTGTTAATCTTGATTTTAAACGTGCAGCTTTATTTTTATGAATTTTACCGCTAGCCATAGCTTTGTCAACTCTTTGAATAGCGATATTATAATTAGTGCTAGCTGCTTCTTTATTACCTGCTTTAACTTCTTTTTCGAATTTCTTAACGGCAGTTCTCATACTAGAAACTACTAAAGTATTTACAGTTGTCTTCTTTGCATTAGAACGTACTCTTTTTTTAGCACTTGCTATATTTGGCATATTTTCACCTCACTTTTTATAAACACATTAATTCTATCAAATTTTTCACCAAAAAGCAAATATTTTTTCTTTATTTGTAAATATTAAGATTAGGTGAAGAAAATGCATACGATAGATTTAAAAAATAAAGGCTATAGAACAGATTTGGTAATCGATGAAATTACAAGAGAAAAGGACACAAAACTTTCTTCGAAAATATTAGAAAAAACAAAAAATGTAACAGTAGAAGAAGTGATTATCGATGAAAAAACAAATTGCAATAAGAAAAAAGGAATATATGAAACAATCTCTTTTACAGATATTACAGATAAGAACAACTTTAAAGAAGTAGAAGAATTGGCAATAAAAACATTAAAAAATATGTTAAACAAATTAAATATATCAAGTAATGCCAAAATACTGGTAGTGGGATTAGGAAATGCTTCATCCACACCAGATGCCTTAGGACCCAAAACACTTGATCATGTGCTAGTAACTAGACATTTATTTCTTCTAGGCGAAGTAGAAGAAGGGTACAGAAACGTTGCTAGCTTCAAACCGAGTGTAACCGGAGTAACAGGAATTGAAACAAAAGATCTGATAGAAGGAATTAAAGAAAAAATCAACCCGGACATACTAATTGTTATAGATGCTTTAGCATCAAGTTCTATTGAAAGGTTAAATAAGACAATTCAAATTACTTCAGCAGGAATTTCGCCAGGAAGCGGGGTAGGAAACAATCGTTTAGAAATCAGTCAAGATACTCTCCATATTCCGGTAATCGCCATAGGTGTACCTACTGTTGTTGATGGAGCAACAATTGTAGAGAATACATTACAGTTATTATTAAAAAAAATAAGTTACGGGCTAGAGAATAAAGAAAATGAAAAGCTAAAACTAGTTCCTATAACCAATCAAAACTATTTGAATCACACAAAAGACTTGAGTAAAGAACAGAAAGAAGATTTATTAGGAATGGTAGGATTATTAGATGAACAAGAATTAAAATCATTAATATTAGAAGTATTATTACCAGTTAATTACAATATGATGGTTACCCCAAAAGAAATAGACTATCTAATAGAAAAATTAAGTTTATTACTAGGAAATATGATTAACAAAAGTCTTCACGAACACTTTAATCCGACAAATTAAGAAACAAAAAAAAGATATAGTAGGATTGGTGATACTATGAAAAAATCTTTTTTCAAAAAACCAAAACCCAAAAGAAAAAAAGCGAAAAAATTCTTCTTTTTCCTTCTTTTTATATTGACAGTCACTTTTACTTATCAATTTTTAAATCACAGTAATATCATTATAGACGATAAGGAATTAGTAGAAGTATTACTGTCAAATCAAACAGAAACATCTGTCTTAAAAAAAATAATAACCACACTATTTCCTACGAAAAAAGAGGCAATTAAGACGTTAATAAAAGCAAACTATAAAGGGTTGATAACAGAAGAGAAAGAAAAAAAGACGGTACCAACCATGATAAAAAAAGAAAACAAGCCTTTAATATACATATATAATACTCACCAAACAGAGGAGTATACACCAAGTAGTCTAGTAGAATATAGCATCATGCCTACTGTGCAAATGAATAATTATATATTGGAAGATAGATTTGAAGAAAAAAATTATGAGACCGTAGTAGAAGAAAAAAACATCAAAGAAGTTCTAAATAAAAATGGATGGAACTATGCAAAAAGCTATCAGGCAAGTAGAACATTTCTTGAAGAAGCAAAAAGGAATTATCCAACTTTAAAATACTTTATTGATGTCCATAGAGATAGCCTACCAAAAGAAAGAACAACAGTAACACTAAACAATAAAAATTATACAACTATTTTATTCCTAATAGGACTAGAAAATAAAGATTATGCTAAAAATCTAGAATTTACAGAAAAAATCAATGCTAAAATAAACGAAAAATATCCAGGACTTTCTAAAGGAATATATAAAAAGCAGGGAGAGGGGGTAAACGGTGTATATAACCAAGATTTTTCTCCCTATACTATTTTAGTAGAAATGGGAGGACCAGAAAATACAATAGACGAAGTATTGAATACATCCCTAGCATTTTCAGAGTGCTTTTTAGAGGTGATTGATGAATATGAACTATAAAAAAATAGCAGAGCTAATGATGTCCTTATTAATTGTTTTGTTTTTAGGGCTCTATATTAGTGGGATGACAGGGTATTATAGATATACAGAAAGTCAAAAAAGCACCTTAACAGAAGAAGCGATGGAAAGATTTGAAGAGGATATTAAAGCTGGAAAAGAAGTGAATGCGTCAGACTATTTAGAAGAAACAACAAACTATAATAATATTTTTTCCTCTTTAGGGTTAAGAATGTCATCATTAATTGAAAAGGGATTTAATAAGGCGATGACAGGACTTTTTAAAGAACTATCAAAAGCTGTAAACAACAAATAAAATTCTTTTGGATAGTTAAAATATATGATATACTAAACTCATAAGAATAAGAGTAGGAGTTAATTTATATGTATTGTAGTTATTGTGGGAATAAAATAGAAAAAGACAGTAAATACTGTTCTTCTTGCGGGAGAGAATTAAATCAAACGCCTAAAGAAGAACCAACCAATAAAGAAGTAAAAAAAGTTCATAATTCCATCACTAGAAAAAGTATAAAAAAGGATGCCATGGCCAAAAATAAGGGGCCATTATATTTAGGGACAATTATGTTTATAATGGCAATTATCATAATCATGGTATTAATGACAACTATATTTGGAACAAAAACACTAACAGCCAGTGGTAACTACGAGTATTATTTAAGTCTCACTGATACAACCGTACTTAATGCTATTATAATATCTATTATTTTTATGATAGTTAGTATGTATTTCACACTAGGTATGAACAAAACATGCCTTGATATTAGTAGAGATAAGCAAGTAAAAATCGGAACAATGTTTTTATATCCATTAAAAAATATAAAATTATATTTAAAATTAATAGTAATTAATATTTTAGTATATTTAATATTAGAAGCACTTACCTACATTCCAATCATTGGCATAATTTTATATTTAGCAATAGCAATCTACATGATTCCAGTATTGGGCATATTACCTTATATCATAATGGACAATGAAGATATAGGAATAATAGAGGCAGTAAAAAGAACAATTACAACAATAAAAGGAAATAGAGTAGCTTATTATGCATTAACATTTACATTCATCGGCTGGTATATGTTAAGCATTTTAACGCTTGGTTTATTAATTATATTTATTCTTCCTTATATGTCAGTAGCCATCTCTAACTTTTATTTATCAATAATAAAAGAAAAGGAATACAATGATGCACCTAGCGGAATAAGTAATGAGGCGGTAGTTGGAATTACAATTGGATCTTACGTTACTGTGTTCGTAGTAATAATAATTGCAGCTTTCACATTTGGCTTTATAACTAGCCTAAAAGAGGAGATAAATAGTAATAACGATGATGTAATAATACAAGATAATGATGACGAATATGAAAATAATCTTTCAGGAGAGACAATAAACATTTCAGGTTTAGATGTTTACATCCCAGACGGATATAATGAAATTACAGTAGCAAATTACACAAAGGCATATATGTCAGGAGAAGGAGATATTGTAATAGGATTAATTACAACAGACTTAGGATATGATGTAGCATCAAATCAATATGCCAATTTTTATAAAAATTCCTTTTCAAGTGCTTATGCTTGTGGAGATGTATCAACAAGAAACTTTAATCATTACAACTGGGAAGTCTTAGATTGTAATGGGACTGGTGTTAATATCAGAAATTATATAGCTATCCAAAACAGGAAGCTATATCTATTAACTATCAGTTATGAGCAAAATGCCATTTTCAAAACAGAGAATCTATACTTTAATATAGAAAAAGAATTAGCATTTGCTAACACAGTAGCCTAAAGCTACTTTTTTTCTTGAAAAGATATTTTCAACCGAAAGAAAATATGCTATACTTCTAAGTAGAATATAGAATAGGGGTGCTAGCGATGGCAGAGCAAACAATCGTAGAAAAATTAAAACTAGATATTGAAGAACGAGAACGTTCCTATCAGAAGGAATTAGCCAAAATAAAGAAGGAAGATGACTTATTAAACTACATCAAAGGGATGCTAGACATCACACAAGGTAGTGTTAGTAATTTTCCATACTACGATGGAAATAACAAAGAGGAAGCCGAAGCAGAAGATGATTTTAATATGATGCTAAAGTATACCTTAAAAGAAGATAAAATTATTGCTTCCTTTAAATCTGAAATTAAAAATTTATATTATCTAGAAAAGATAGGTTATCAACATGCGGAGCAATATAAAGAAACCTTAGAAAAATTAAAAGACTATCGTTTAAAAATACAAGAGGCCTATAATGAATTAATTGCTAACGAAACATTGAAAAAAGCAACCGAAAAAAAAGAAGAAATATTAAAAAAACTAGATACTGTAAAAGATCACCTAGAAGAGCATGAAGATGAAATAGAAAATATCGATAGTTTTTATGAGGGGTTACAATATGCTCACTTATCAGAAAGCGAGAAAACTTCTATTTTATTATCTATCTTCGAAAAGAACTTAAAAAAAGAAAGGCAAAGATTGGCCGAAATAAGTTACCTAGAGCATCCTATAGAAAGAAAAATAGGTAAAATAAAAAAAGAAAACATCGAAAAAATTAGAAGGGCAGCTAAAAAACTAGAAAATTATTTTTCAATAAAAATAACATATCCTAAGCAAGAAAAACAAAAAACGACTAGAGTAGAGAAAAATCGTTTTCTATTTACAGAAATATAAGCAGAAGTAGGTGATAAAATGACAGATAATTTAATTACACTATTGAAGGATGCTATTAACGAAAAGAAAAAAGCAGTAAAAGAATATAATAATCATTTAGATAAAAATTTGTCTGATAAGATAGAAATATTAGATAACTTAAGAAATGATATCAACGAAATTACAAAAATAGAAATATCTAGATTAAATGAGATAGTAGATAGTTTTCAAATGGAAACAGAAGAAAAAGAGAATATGAAAAAAGAGTTGGATATTATAAAAGCTCTTTTAACATTAAATCAAACAGAAAAGACAAACTATACACTACTTGCAAATCAATTAACAATAATATCTTCATTTTTGGATAATTTAGAAGTATATATTGATGAAAAAAATGGAGAAAAGCAAGCGATTGATCCAGAATATAACCATATTGTAACTATTACTAACAAGTACAAAGAATTACTATATAAAATTAAGAATCCAAATACAAATGAGTTAATCACAGACATAGATACTATTCTGCAACTATTTCAAGACAGCAATATAGCAGAAGAAGAAAAACAAGCAATTCTACTAGCACTAATAAAATATAATCAAGAAGTAGTAAGGGAAAAAGTAAAAGAAACTCATCAAAAAAAGAAAAAAGTAACAGAAAAAGAGCTATCTCATCTATTAAGTTGTTATGGATATACTTGGAATAAATTAGATAAAAAATATCAAGAAAAAATAAAAAAACACGGAATTGTAAAAAATATAGAAGAAGTATTATTAACTATGCAAGAGCTAGGATTTCCTAAATTGGACGAGAGAAGAGAAGGATTATTATTAACTGCATATCTAACCGCAACAACTAAAGATTCATTAGAAGAAATAACTAAACTTGCTCAAGAAAGAGGAATTAATATTACTGAGTTAAAAGACCTAGTAAGTGCCTTTATCCCTAATGATTATTTATTTGATGGAAAGTACAAAATAGGAAGAAAAGAAGACTTTTCTAAAAATATTGCTCTTTTAGTAGAACACGGAATTAGTATTACGACTATGATTGATAAAGGAAAAGATTTATTATTAATCACAAATAGTAAGCTACAACAAAATCTAAATTGGTTAGAATGTTATGGACTATATAGTGGTATGCAAGAGGATGCCTTATTAGATGATTTTATATCTGCTTTAAAATCTAAAAACATACCAGAAATCATTGATCTATGGATAGAAAATCATTCTCTAGGATTACAATATATAAAGAACAATTTAAGCATTCTAGCTTGTCATATATCTAATCAAGCAATTTTATTTTATAAATTATATAAAGCAGAAAAAGAAAAAGCTAATGATGCCTTCCGTCTAACAGTATCAAATGGTGTAAAAAAATTAAGTCTAAGAAAAGAAATGACACATAATGATATTGATTATCAAGGAATTCATGATAAGGAAAGTGCTTTAGCAGTTACTCTTCATCAAAAACCAATCTTTCCAAAAGAAAAAGAGTATGAAATGATTGCTAAAAAATCTGTACAAAATAAAATTTCAGATGATATCTTTATGAAAGAAGAGATTCTTAGTCTGAATCGATTTAGCACGAAAGCAGAAGCACTATTATATGATATAAATGGTTTAAAAATCTCCAAACTAAAAGTATTAAGAATCTATGATGCTTTATGTAAAAATGGAGTAGGAAACACTCTGGAATCACTATTATATGCAATTTGCTATAATAAAATTATAACAAAAGAAGAGTATGAAAAGTTAGTACTTGATATAGAACAAGCAACAGGATGGAAAGAGGTGTAGTATGGATTTTTTATTAGAATATGGTATTACCAAAGATACAATCAAAAAAATAAAAGAGAATAATGAAGAAAGCACCTGCTTTTTCTGTATGATTCATGAGGAAAATGTAAAAGAAGTAATAGAATATTTATTATCAATTCAAATAGAAGTAATAGATAATTTGCTAACCGACCGTCTAGAGCTATTCTTTCTTCCTAAAGAAGAGATAAAAAAGAGATTCGAAACTTATAATACAAAAGTATTGGTACAATTAATCAATGAAGACATTAATGTCTTAAATAACGTATAGAGCAAGATAAAATATCTTGCTTTTTTTCCTACATTGTATAAAATATTGAATAAAAGGAGAAACTTATGGAGCAAGCAGAAACACAGTTAGATATTATAAGCCGTCTATTACCGAGTGGAAAACTATCAGAAACCGAAAAGTATATTGCAGATCAATTAATCGCATTAGAGGAGACAGAAAAGTTTATGTTAGTAGCTTATCCATTAACTAAAAAAGAAAAGATTTCAATTTGAGAGTTTTGCTGATTGGTATGATTTAAAGGCCATATCTTACGAGACAGTATCACAATATCTAGAAGGAAAAGTAGCTCATCAAATACTATCATACAACTTGATAAGAACTAAGAAAATAACTGAAGAAGAGTTAAAAAGGCTAACAACAAAAAAGAGGAATCTATTTAAAGTTTTGAAAAATAGTGGTATGCCACTAGATACTGGATTACCACTAGAAGAAAAACTAGAAATCTATCATTTACTAGACGTAGTAAGTAAGATGAATATACATAATATGGTAAGTGACTACAGTACAATCAATACACTAGAGGCAATGCAAACATATGGTAGTGCCATGTTTCTTGTTGAATGGTATTATAAACATCAAGATCCAGAAATAGACTCTTATATAGAAGATGTAATAAAACCAGAAATAGAATACAGAAAAGAAAACAAAGTTCCAAAAAGAGAATATCTAGTTTTTGAAAAAACTAGCACGAACATATCACAGTAAAGCAATAAAAAAACGCCTTTTATGGCGTTTTTTTATTGATATAATTCTTGTCTAATTAAATCAAGATTATTATTCATAATATTAATATAAGTAAGTTTATTTGTTCTGTCATCGTCAGAAAGATTATTTAATTTATGTAAATTTTGTCTTTTTAAATCAGAATAAGTATCCAATAAATCTTTTGCAGTATCATTTAAAGAATCTCCGTCAAATGTATAGATGTAACTAATATCACCACTTTGAATCATTTTCTCAGCATCACTAATTGTTTTAGGAGTAGCATCATTATCAATACATATAACAGTTAATCCAAATTTTTCAAGATAATTTAAAGTAGAATTGGCAACCACAATTGTATGATCACTAGCATTTTCTACTGCCAAACGATAGTCAGCATCAAGTTCAGAAAGCTCTACTTTTAACTCCTCATAGGCATCAGTAATATCTTTTTTTATATAAGTACTAGTAATATATTCATCCAAACCTAAACGAACATTTTGAGCCATCATAAGCAACGAAGAAGGGTTAAGCCATAGTTCTTCTGGAGAATAGTCAGTTTCTAATACATAAGCAGTATCAATAATTTTCAAATCTGGATTTAAATCAAGTAAGTCAAATGCAAGATTACTTTCTTTCTCAATTAAACCATTATAAATGAATAAATCATATTGACTAAAATCCTCTTTTTGCTTATTGCTAATCTTATATTTATCAGTATCAACACCATCTGGATAAACAGCAGTAATACTAGAATGGTCCCCGTATAATTTCTCAGTAATATATTCATTTGGATAATTAGTAACTAAAATTCGAATGTCATCCATATCATCCTGTTTACAACCAGTTGTTGCAAAAACGGCAGTAATAAATAATATAAATAGTAATAATATCTTTTTGCTTTTCATTCTTTTTCTCCTTACTTTAGGAACCGGGTCATAACCAAATTTACCAAAAGGGTGGCATCTAAAAATTCGTTTTACTCCAAGATATAGACCATAACAAACACCATGAAGTTCAATCGCTTCAATCATATAATTGGAACATGTTGGAATAAAGCGACATTGATTATGAAAATTGCCAGGTATTTTTTGATACAAATGTATCAGCCCAATCAGTATCTTTTTCATAGTATCCCCCAGTACCTTTATTACATATTTCATTTTACTATAAACAGTACAAAATAGCAATTATAAGTGTACTAATTTCTAGTTTTTTGTTATACTTATAATGGTGATTATATGAATGAACTATTTGAAAAACTTAAGATAAAGCCAAAACAAGAACAGTTATATAATACTGCCTTTTCACATAGCTCTTATGCCAATGAGCATAAAGCAAAAAGTGATTATGAGAGATTAGAGTTTTTAGGAGATGCTGTAGTAGACTTAGTAGTAGCAGACTACTTATATTCAAATAAAAAAGAAAATGAAGGAGAAATGACAAAAGTACGTGCTAGTTATGTTTGTGAGAATGCATTATATGAGTATTCCATGTCCTTGGGGCTAAATAAGTATATTAAAGTAGGGCACGGAGAAGAAAAAGAGGGTGGAAAATTCAAAAAAGCGATTGTTGCAGATATATTTGAAGCCTTAGTAGGAGCAATTTATCTAGACCTAGGTTATGCAACCGCAAGAAGAACTGTATTGAATATTATTGTTCCATATATTGAAGATCCTAACATAACATTCTTCAGTGATTATAAAAGCGCCTTACAAGAATATGTACAAACTACACAACAAAGCCTACATTATGAATTAATTAAAGAAGAAGGACCAGCTCACAATCGTAGCTTTACAGTTCAAGTAAAAATCGATGATATTATTTACGGAACAGGAGTATCAGGCTCAAAAAAAGAGGCAGAACAAGAAGCAGCAAAAGCTGCAATAGAAAAACTAGCAATCTAACTTGGAAAAACAAAAAAACTATGATATAATAACTCTGCTCTAAAAAAGATGACTTTAATATAAAAACAGAAAGGAGAAAAATAATGAGTAAAATTAAAATATTTAGTTTAGGTGGGCTAAATGAAAACGGTAAAAACTTATATGTTGTAAATGTAGATAGAGATATTTTTGTTTTTGATGCCGGCCTAAAATATGATAACGATTTAAATTTAGGAATAGATTATATTATTCCTAATTTTGATTATTTAATTAAGAATAAAAAAAATATTAAAGGAATATTTTTAACACATGGACATGAAAGTAATATAGGGGCTGTTCCAGATATCTTAGAACAGATTCCAAGTATTCCAGTATATGGAACGAAATTAACCCTAGAGATGTTAAAAAACGATTTGGAACCAGAACAATTAAAAAAAGCTAATTTAAAGGAAATTAAAGCACATACTAAAATTAATTTTGGTAAGAATTCTATTTTTCCTATTAGCGTAACACATTCTATTCCAGATGCTGTATGTTTTGTATTATATACACCAGATGGAGCAATTGTTTACACTGGAGATTTCGTTTTTGACGCAACAATGCAAGGTGCTTATAAAACGGATATTGGTAAGCTAGCTTATGTTGGTAAACAAGGAGTTTTATGTTTAATGGCCGAATCTTTCTATGCTGAAAAGGAAGGACACACCTCTCCAAGTAACAGAGTAGCTGGATTTATTCGTGAAGTGTTAGCAAAAAATCCTAATAGAATTATCGCAACAATTTTTCCAGCTCATTTTTACCGTATTCAAGAAATGTTTAATGAAGTATCAAAGACTCATAGAAAAATAGTAATCATGGGAAAAGGGTTACAAGATATGATTAATAAAGCAGTAGACGAAGGATATTTATCAGTAGATAAAAGTAGAATTGGTACTTTATCTGATTTAGAAAATAAAGATACTGTTATATTAATTTCTGATGAAAAAGAAAAGCCATTTAATAACCTAGATCGTATTATTAAAGGATATGATAAATATATAAAAATCAAAGAAACAGATACCATCTTTATAACTGAACCTGCATATCCTGGTATTGAAAAAAGGTCAGCACTAATCATGGATGAAATAGCGATGCTTGGAGCAAATGCAGTAAGCTTATCTAGTAAAAAACATCTTCTACATCATGCATCTCGTGAAGACTTAATGCTAATGATTAATCTGATGAATCCAAAGTATTATTTTCCAGTAAAAGGAGAGTACCGTAATCAGTACGCAAATGCCGAAGTTGCAGAACAAATAGGAATACCAAGAGAAAACATTATCTTAAAAGAAAATGGAGATGTAGCAGAATTTATTAAAGGAAAACTTACAGATAGTAAAGAGCATATTGAAGTAGACCAAATATTGATTGATGGAAAAAGTCAAGGAGATATCGGAGATTTAGTTTTAAAAGATCGTGAAATGTTAGGAGAAAATGGGATTGTAATTATCAGTTGTACTTTAGACAAACAAACAAAAGATATCCTAGGGGGACCTGAGATTTTAACTAGAGGATTTGTCTACGTAAAAGAAAGTCAAGACTTGTTAGAGCAAACAAAAGAACTAGCTAAAGAATCTATAGAATCTAACATAGAAAAAAATACTAAGAGAGTAGATTATGCTAAAATCAAAAATGAAGTAAGAGAACACCTAGGTAAATTTTTCTATCAAGAAACTGGTTCAAAGCCAATGATAATTACAGTAATTCAGGAAGTGTAGTATGAAAAAGAAATTAATTCTACCATTACTTAGTATCCTAGTTCTTATAGGTTGTACTGGCTGTAACCCAGAAACAGGGACAATGACTTGCACTATGTCTTCTTATCCAGCGGATGGAATAAAATTAAGATCAGTATATAAAGCTAACTATAAAAATAATATAGTAAAAAAACTAATTTCAACAGATCAGGTCACAGTAGAAGACAAAGAATATCTAAATACCTACGAAGAAAAATTAGAAGAATTATATCAACCCTATAAAAAATTAGAGTATTATCAAAATAACATTAAAATAAAAAGCAAGACATTAACTAGTACAACAACCATTAACTATGCTAAAATCGATACTGATGAACTAATAAAAATAGATGAAGGTAATGGGCAGTTAATAAAAAATGGAAAAGTAAATATTAATGATTTAGAAGAAGCATATAAGCAAAATGGTTTTAACTGTAAAAAGGAGGGATAATATGAAATACTATAAAGCCGAAGCTTATGCAATCACAAAAGTGGGGAAATCAGAATATTTAGGAAATGTAGTAATAGAAAAATCTGTTTCTATACCCATGTTGGGATTAACCGGTATTAAAGATGCTGCTAGTCAGTTTCAATATGCCCTTTTAGAAGATAACGAACAAGGAAATACTATCGGTCAAAGAGCAGATATTATAGAACAAGCAGGTTTTGATATTGGAATATATAAAAATGATATTAATAAAAGAAATATTGCCACTGCAGATGAAGTAGTAGACTATGGTGTAATTTTCCCATTAGCCAAAATTAGTGATAAGCAAGATGAACTAAAGTTTGCATTAGACAGCAATATAAAAGCTCCTCGTTCAAAATAGTTTTACTATTCGTAAAACTTTCTGTCTTCGTAGCTCAGTAGGATAGAGCAATCGCCTCCTAAGCGATAGGTCGGCAGTTCGACTCTGCCCGGGGACACCATTAGACTATAAAAGAGCATACTTGCTCTTTTTTATTTGCGAGAACTTCATATTTTAAGTAGAATAGGTTAAGCTTGTACAATTTTTCGTCATGGATTGACAAATTGGTTAAGATATGAGATAATACGCAAACACGAAAGGGGAAATATGATGGAAAAATTAACTGTAGAAGAAGAACAGGCCTTAGTAAAGATGTATAAACAAGTAGAAAAAGATTTCGAAGAGTTTCCAGAAATTAAAACAACAGAAGACCTATTTCGCTGGAGGGAGCAAGTAAAGGAAGAAAATAAAGAAAACGGAGAAATACGTAACCAAATTATTGAAGAAAAAATAAAAGGAAATAAATCAATGGAGCTTTTATATGCTTGGTCAAAATTTACGCGCATGATAGATAGAGCAAAAGCAAACGTCTTCATGACTAAATTAAGTTGTGACGCAGAGGAAAACTCTTATCAAATAAATGCTGCGAATATGTTACACGACCGTTTAACTCGTAAGAAAAAAGATCGTAGTGATAGACTATTTGGTATGTATAAGATAGAGGAATTAAGCCTAGGTATAAAATTCCCAACAGAAAGAAGTTTTCATACACCTTATGAATATGAGAAAGCATTAATAACAGAAGATGAAGAGCAATCTTGGCCAGCTGTACTATTTGTTGCTTTAATGAATGCTTATGGCATCGAAGAAGAAGATTTATTAGAAACAGGAAGAGAAGCAGAACGAAAAGGAAAAGAATATATTGCTGATATGATAGTAGAATATGAAGCTAAAAAAACTGAAAGAACCACAAATAGTCATGGAACATTTGAAAAGAAATAAGAACCATCACGGTTCTTTTTCTATGAAAAAAACTAAAAAAATATGATAAAATAGAGAAAAGGAATGATGAACATGAATTTAGAAAAAGATAAATATATTATTGTAGAAGTAATACCTACTCATTCTAAAGCAGAAAAGGGTATAATTGCCCAAATATCAGCATTAAAACTAGAAGGGCTAAAGCTTCTAGATAGATTTGACTATCGCATCAAAGACGAACTAATAGAAAATAAAGATTTAAAAGAAGTAATCCAGTATGATAAAGAAGCATTTACCTATGTAGATAATCCACATTTCATTCCAGAAAAATTTAAATCCTGGGCTAAAAATCTACCATTATTAATTATAGAAGACTCTTATACATTAGACTATTTAAAAGATTTAAAAAACCAAAAAGAGCTTATATATCCATATCTTAATATGGAACATTCTTATGATGTATTTAATAAAATTATGAAAAAATACAATTTAGAACCTAGTAATTATTTAGTAGATTTATTGTATGAAGCAATTATCTACGAAAGTAATAATAAAGAAAAGGAAAACAAAAGAAATGAAAGAAAAGATACAACAGATAATAAATAATTCAAATTATAAAATTGATTTGTATAAGAATAAAATAAAAGAAAAAAGCAATTAATATAAAAAAGGAGTCGCGATGACTCCTTTTAAAGATTACACTATTCTAGTAATAGAAACTGCAGCTGAATATAAATCATTTGGCACTAGACTGATATCTATACCAGAAGTATTAATTAGACGATAGCTTGCTCCAGGAAGTGCCGCAAAAATTGCATTACCACTAATAGTACCAGTATCACAACAAGTAAGTTTATTATGCGTAGAAGAATGAGCAATTAAAACATCTGAAGGCCAGAATTGATGTAATTCAACACCTAAAGTTCTAGGTTCACAAGTAGAATGATCAGCATCAGTATGTCTTACGTTAATCCACCAGTGAATAATATAGATTCCTTCTTCAGGAATTGTAAAGTCACCAGTAGCTGGGTTGTATGAAATTTTATTAGAAATATTAGTAGTTTGGAATAAGATAGGTTGATTGTGAGACACTGTAGAATTTGTTTCGTCGTGTACCATAGCATAGCTATTAAATGTTGTTGCATCTTCACCAGCAGGACCAGTAGGACCAGTAGCCCCAGTTGGACCTGTAATACCTTGAGGACCGGTAGCACCAGTAGGACCAGTGATACCTTGAGAACCAGTTGCCCCAGTAGGACCAGTTACACCTTGTCTTCCTGTTGCACCGGTAGGTCCTGTAGGACCAGTAGGACCAGTAGGACCAGTTACTCCCTTTTTACAAACACAATCCAACACCCTGCATAAGCAATCATCTTTTTTGTCTTTGCAACAATCTCTCATGATGTCTTCTAAATTATCTTGATTCATTTTGTTTTTCCCTCCTTTCAATATATCATATGAAGAAGTAAAAAAAGGTAATGAGCTAATATCCAGTGAAAACTAATTTATTAAAAAATATTGACTTAAAGTAGACTTTAAGAAGTATAATGATAATGAAAAGAGAGGATGATGAACATGGTAAAACAAACAGCAGGAAGAGATCAATTAGGTGAATTTGCACCTAAATTTGCCGAATTAAATGATGATATATTATTTGGAGAAGTATGGTCTAGAGAAGATAAATTGTCTTTAAGGGATAGATCATTAGTTACAGTAGTCGCTTTAATGAGTAAAGGAATTTTAGATTCCAGTCTAAAAGCTCACTTAACTAATGCTAAAAAGAATGGCATCACTAAAGAAGAAATGTCAGAAATTATTACCCATGCAGCTTTCTATGCAGGATGGCCAAATGCTTGGGCAGTATTTAGAATGGCAAAAGAAGTATACGAAACAGAGGAATAATTTATGAAAAGAAGTGCAGGAATTCTATTATATAAAAAAGGAAACAATAGATATTTAGTTTTACTTGCTCACTTTGGGGGCCCATACTGGGAAAAGCAAGATAAAGGTGCGTGGTCTGTTCAAAAAGGAATTGTTGAGAAAGGAGAAAAAGTACTAAGTGCTGCAAAAAGAGAAGTAGCAGAAGAAACTAATTTAAAAGTTACAAATGATATTTCTTTTCTAGCATCAAAAAAAGTAGCCAAGAATAAACTAGCTATTATGTTTTATTCTTATTTTGATGGTGATATTTCCTCTTTTAAAAGCAATACTTTTCAAATGGAGTGGCCTAAAAACTCTAAACAACTAATGGAATTTCCAGAGATGGATAAAATTAAATGGTTTACTTTGGAAGAAGCCAAAGAATATATCCATCCTACACAACGCTTTTTTATTGACAAATTAGAAGAGCAGTTAACGAAAGGGGGAATAAATAAATGACAGATACTTTAGTAATCTATTATAGTTTCACCGGAAACAGTAAAAAAGTTGCTGAATATGCAAAAGAGAAAACAGGAGCAGATATTTTAGAGTTAGAACCTAAAATACCATTCTCTGATGACTATGATACCGTAGTAGAAGAATGGCAAAATAACGAAATTAAACGAGATGTTGAAATTAAAGAGGTAAATATAGATTTATCAAAATATAAAAAAATAGTTTTAATTACTTGTACATGGTGGTATGGAATTAGTCCTGTAATGAAAAAATTTCTAAAAGACTATGATTTATCTGGTAAAGATATTATTGTCGCAAGTTCAAACGCTGGATGGATAGGACATTGTTTTAGAGATTATAAAACACTACTACCAAACTCCAATATTATAGGAGAACTTGATTTGCTATTTTCAGCAAATGAAGGAGAACGTGATAAAATGCTAACAACTTGGAAAGATATTGATTCTTGGATTGAAAAACTATAATAAGATTAAGGGGAGATTTTATGAAAGATAAAAATGAGTTTGATAAAATTAATGTATTTGGGTTAGGTGAACCAAATGATACTTTTGCAAAATATTTTATAGGACAAAGTTATTTAAATCCATTAACTAATCCTAAAACTTGTAATCTTTTTCTAGCAAATGTTACTTTTGAACCAGGATGTAGAAATAATTGGCATATTCACCATGCCAAAATAGGAGGAGGACAACTTCTAATTTGTACAGCAGGATCTGGTTGGTATCAAGAAGAAGGACATGAGGCTATATCTTTAGAACCAGGAACAGTAATTACTATCCCTGCAAACGTAAAACATTGGCATGGAGCTAAAAAAGATTCTTGGTTTAGTCATATCGCAATAGAAGTTCCTGGAGAAGGAACTGAAAATGAATGGTGTGAGCCAGTAAATGATGAAGAGTACAATAACTTATAAAATTTAAAATGTTATGAAACTAAAAAAGGCAGAATAGTAGTATGACATTAGAAATCTACTACCTGTCTTTTTATTAACGAACAACAAACATTCTTTAGATTTTTACTATATCTTTTGTTATACTATTATTATAATGAAAGAAGATTGGTGATACAATGAAAATAAATATTGTAGGTAGTGGCTCTATTGGAGCAGAATACATGAGTGCATCTTATGTAATCGATGATCATATATTAGTTGATATCCCTAATGGTATTATTAAATATTTAAAACATCTAAATTATGATATTTTAAAAATAGATACTATTTTAATTACTCATTTACATGGTGATCACTTTTTTGATTTACCATTTTTAATGCTAGGTAAATACTTTAATAAAGATAAAACCCCAATTAAAGTAATCTGTCCTTATGGAACAATAAAGAAATTAAAGCTTCTATTTCGAATAGGTTTTCCTTATGATTTTCGTAAAGTAATGAATAGTATTAATATAGAGTTCATCGAACATAAAGGAAGAAGTAACATCCGTCTAGGAGAGTATTTAATTGAAACTAGAAATGTAAAACATGGAAAAATAAAACCCGCATTCGGATATATAGTTCATAAAGTAGATAAAAAGGTAGGTTTCTCTGGTGACTCTATGTATTGTCCTACAATTGATAAAATAGTAGAAGATTCAGATGTTTCCATTTTAGATATGAGTCTAAAAGCAGAAGGAAATCATTCGCACATGGGATATTTAGATATGAAAAATATCTGTTATAAATATAAAGATAAAACAATCATCGCTACACACATGCATAATAGCGCTAGACAAGTAGCACTAGAAAACCCTATTGAAAACTTAATAATTCCAAAAGAAAACCAAGAAATCATATTATAGGAGGAACAATGAATAATATAGACAGTATTATTTTTGATTTAGACGGTACTCTTTGGAGTACCTTAAATAGTACAGTTGAAGTATCAAAAGAAATAAAAAAACGTCATAGCGATATAGTAGAGGATATGTCTACTGAAGTCATTAAATCTGCCATGGGATGTACTTTTGAAGAAACTGCCAAGAAATATTATGGATATTTAGATAAAGAAACAAGAGAAAGGTATACAAAAGAAGCAATCCAAGAAAACACAAAATACTTAATGAAACATGGTGGTACTTTATACAATGGAGTAAAAGAAGTCATAAAACTATTATCTAAAAATTACAAACTATATATTGTAAGTAATTGTATAGAGGGATATATTGAATCTTTTTTAGAAACGAGTAATTTAAAAGACTATTTTTCAGACTTTGAAAATAATGGTAGAACCGGTTTAGAAAAAGGAGAAAATATAAAACTACTAATAAAAAGAAATCATCTATCAAATCCTATTTATGTTGGAGATACAGATAAAGATAGAGAAGCAGCAGAAGAAGCAAAAATTCCATTTATTTATGCAACTTATGGTTTTGGAGCTGTAGAAAAGTATAATAATAAAATTGATAACATCTATGATTTATTAACTATTTTAAAAATAAAAAATACTAAAAATGAATTTTAGTATTTCTTTTTTCTTTTATAAGAGAATAACCTTGACGTTCAGGATTAGCAATAACCATATCATTAGCTAATAAAAGCACACTAGAATCCATCTTTGCTCCATCCAACATGACAGTATCACTATTAACCGTTAGATATGTTCCACATAGATTAGTATTTCTAGCATCAATATTTTCTAATTGTTTTCCAAAAAGATTAACATTTTGAAAATTAGCACCAGCGATACTATGTTGATATGCTGTATTAAAGTCAACTTTCTCTATATTAGTATCCGCAAAATTCATATTTTTAAAATCAACACTAGAAAAATTAATTTTACTCAAATCTAAAAATGGTAAATAAGGAAGATATTCTTCTTTTACTTTTTTAACTCCTGAATTTAAATCAAATAGCTCATTCTCGGTAATTGGTATTTGATAATAATAAAATTCTGGATATGGACCATTATTTGCTAATTGAGAAACTTTTTGCAAGCGAGTAATAACTTCTTCTTTTGCAGGTACATGAACAAGTAAAGAATCATCTAAGAAATCAGGAATTTGAGAAGAAATCTGTGTACGGACTTGATTAGATTCAATATTTTTTAATAACTGTTGAAAAGAAATAGAATGAATCAAAGAAGGAGAAAATTTCTTCTGATCAACAAAAAACTCTAGCAAGTCATCTGGAACATCTACAGTCGTTAATCGATATAAAGCATTTTGAACTTTCTGATACAATTTTTTCTCTTTATCAGTTAATGCAGCATAATCAAAAACATTTTGAATATATTCACTATGAAAAATAGGAAATTGACGAACATTAATTACTATTTCTTGCATAATTTCACCTCGTAAATCAACACTTATTTTAAAAAAATTACAAATAATTGTCAATTGCTATTTAAATAAGGTAAATTATTGCATAAAAAGGAATCAGCATAATCAGAAAATGTATCTAACTCGCGTTGGCTAAGAATAGTCCACACAAACAAAGGCATCTTTTTTCGGTAATGTTGGAGTCTTTTCTTTTTAATAATATTTTTATTGATAGCTAAAAAATCAGGATGACAATACTTCACTAAAAAAGAAGAACTAATGAGATAGCTATATAATTTAGAAGGAGGGTATTCTGTAATTAAAAGACCTACAGAATAAGAAGACCTTTTCTTTAAATAACGCACAATATTAGGTTGAAAAGACTTTAATAAAATATCCCCCTGATATTTTTTTAAATCATCTAAAATTTTATAACAGACAAACTCTACACGATTTGTCTTTTTTATTTCAATATCTAAAAGTACAGATCCATTGGTTAATTCTAATACTTCTCGAAATGTAGGGATTTTTTCTTTAGTAGATAACAATGAAAACTTTCTTATTTCATCATAAGTCATATCACAGATATATTTATCAACACCACACATTCTCTTTAAATTAATATCATGAAAGACAATAATAACATTATCCTTAGTAAGCTGAACATCTAGTTCAAAAGGAATATGAAAAGAGATTGCTCTGCGAAATGCTAACAATGAATTTTCAGGAATTTTTTTATTATCAAATAGGCCACGATGAGCAACTTTTAAGTTCTTTAATTCCATAACATCACCTTTACTATAGTATAAGTGAAACCATGAAAAAATTGCAAATTATAAATATTTATGTTATAGTATAGGAACTTTAAAGAGGGGGACATATGAAAAAAAGTACAAAAGAATCGTTAAAAAATATAATATCTGGACTAACGCTAGGTATAGGAATAGGACTAATGGTGCCAAAATATGCTGCTATATTCCAAGAATATGAAGCAAAGAAAGAAGCACAAATCCAAGTAGAGGAAGAAAACCGCCGAATTATGGATGCGTTAATGCAAGATACGAATGCACAAGTATCAGAAAGTGCGGCAAGTATTATTGATAAAATCAGCAGTATTAGTGTTGACAATAGCTCTATGGAAGCCTTAGAAATAACAAAAGAACAATTAATAAACGCATATAAGTCATATAGCGACGAAAATCATCAACACCAATATCAATCTTTATATGACGAAAAAACAGACAGCATTAGATGGGATGAGGCTGTCAAAAAGATATATGAAAACAGTCAACAAGTTGCATTAAAAACAGAAGAGTCTATCTTTAGTCTAGAAACCTTTTCTGAAGAAGAAACCAAATCTTTAGTAGAAGAAATTAGAACAACTTATGAACAAATAAAAAAAGATTTCCCTGAATATGACACTAGAGAACTAGCCTGTAAACTAGAATATTATTCTTTACTAAAAAGTAACGTAGATAGAGGAACCGTAATAGCAACAACAAGCGCAGATAAAATAGTATATTACCCTAGTTATAATAAACTTAGAATAATAGAACAAGAAGATACTACATATCATGAGAGCTTTCATCTACAGGGAAATAATTGTGTAGATAATCAGGAAAATGACTATCTATCATCGGTAATGCCTGTCTTTATAGAAGAAAATTATGCATCTCTTTATGCTGAAGAGTTAACCGGTTTTTACCAAATGAGCTACACGGATTATAATGAAGCACTAAATCTAATTCAATTATCATTAGCATTAAGTGATAGTTATCAAATCGATGACCTGCTAAAAGAAACCATCTACAATGACCCTATAAGTTTCTTGAAAGAATTCCCAGTATACGGAAATGATAAAGAACAATTTTTCTTTGATACAATAGAAGCATTAAGAGGTCTAAATATATTAGTAAATTCGCAACAAGCCAGCGCTTACTATTATGAAGACTCAACTTACACTGCAGAAACATTAAGTCAAGTCAAAACGAGCACATATGAGCAAATTTCAAAAATCTTTTATAATAATTTAATAGTATTAAATGAACAACACCCCGAAATGACTTTAGAAGATAATATTGCTTTCGTAAAACTTTTCTTAAGAACCAAAATAAATATTCCAATAGATGCAGAGCATGTAGCATTAAAGCAATCAAATGATCAAGAAACCACATCTTCTTACAACGGACAGGAAGATTCTGAAACAATAATACAAAAAAAGGAAGAGGTACTGATAGAATCAAAACAAAAAATAGCTAGTAATTATTTTATAGAGTATATAGCAAGCAGGTATAATATAAATTCAGAAGATGCAAAAAAACAATTATTTTCTGTCAGCGAAGTTAGTGACGATTACACGTTCCCAGATTTTTTAGGAACTGAAAAGAAAGAGTTTTATCAGTATATAGCAGATAAAAATAAAAACCAAGTGTTCCCAGAGAGTAGACAACTAGTAAAACAAAAATAAAAGAAGAGATAATTAACTCTTCTTTTACTATACATTTATGATAGAATAAAAGTGTATGAATTAAAAGAAGGTGAAATAATGCAAACTATTTTAATTATTGAAGACGATTTATCAATTGCTAACGAATTAAAAGAAATGTTAGATAATGCAGGATATAATGCAAAAACAGTAGATGATTTTCACAATGTCCTAGCTGAAATAAAGAAAGAAAAACCAGATTTAATTCTATTAGATATTAATTTACCAAAAATAAACGGAGAAATTTTGCTTCAACAAATAAGAAAAGAATATAACACTCCAGTAATTATGGTAACAAGTAAAAATAGTGAAGTAGATGAAGTATTATCTATGTCTTATGGAGCAGACGATTATATTACCAAGCCATATAATCCAACAATTCTCTTATTAAGAATTGGAGCAGTTTTAAAACGAGCAGAAAGAACAGCTGAAAAACTTTCATATCATGACTTAGAAGTAATTCCTCAAAAAGGAATTCTAAAGAAACAAGAACAAGAAATTATCTTAACTAAAAATGAGATGATTATTTTCTTATATTTATTACAAAAGCAAGGAAAAATTGTTACAAGAGATGAACTAATGACAGATTTATGGAATAATAATGAATATATCAACGATAATGCATTAACAGTAAATATTTCCAGATTACGTTCTAAATTAAAGGAAATTGGATATGAGGAGGCAATTGAAACAAGGAAAGGGCAAGGGTATATATTGCATGAATAAAAAAGAATATATAAAAGATAAAATAAGCACAATAGTAACAGGACTAATTACTTATATAATTATATTATTAATACTTCTAGCATTTAAAGTAAATATACAAGCTACTATATCTATTAGTATTGTCTATATAGTAGGAATATCAATTATTTTAATAGTTGAATATTTGAAGAAGAAATCATTCTATGAGGATTTTACAAAGAAACTAACAAATCTAGATCAAAAGTATTTAATTGTAGAAATGTTAAACGATCCAACTTTCTTAGATGCCAAAATATTAACAAATTCTTTATATGAAATAGATAAATCTATGATAGAAAAAATCAATGAATATAAAACTCAGACCCAAAGCTTCAAAGAATATGTAGAGTTATGGATACATGAAGTGAAACTACCAGTATCTTCTTTAACTCTAATGGTACATAATAGTAAAACAGAACAAAACAAAAAACTCCTAGAGCAACTTTCCAGGCTTGATAACTACTTAGAACAAATTCTATATTATGTACGAAGTGAAAATGCAGAGAAAGACTATTTAATTACGCAAGTAAATTTAGCTAAGGTAATAAGTAATACGGCATTAAAAAATAAAGATGTCTTATTAGAAAACGGAATAGACTTTATAGTAAGTGATGTAAATATAGATGTTTTAACAGATTCTAAATGGTTAGAATTTATAATAAATCAAATACTAGATAATAGTATCAAATATAGTAAAAATAAAAATTCTTTTATCAAAATTATTGCGAAAGAACAAAACGACCGAGTAGATTTAGCAATCTATGATAACGGTATTGGAATTAAAGAAGAAGATCTCCCTAGAGTATTTGATAAAACCTATACAGGAAGTAATGGTAGAACAGGTAAAAATTCAACAGGAATGGGACTTTATATTGTAAAAAAGTTATGTGAAAAATTAGGACACCAAGTAACTATCAAATCTAAAGAAAAAGAATTTACTTGTGTTAAAATATCTTTTCTAAAAAATGATTATTATAATGTTACAAAAAAAGAGGTTAAGAAAAAATCTTAATCTCTTTTTATTAGTATTTAGTATTAATATGATAATAATTGAACAGACTATATTTTTTTGCTATGATAAAAGAAATGTTACGAAATTGTAATATACCGTAAGATTAAAACAACGACAACTATCATAAGTTACTCTATAATGAAGTCATGAAAGGAGAAAGAAGTATGTCAAAAATATTAAAAATAGACAACATTGAAAAATATTACGGAAACAGATCTAATTTGACAAAAGCAATCGATGGAATTTCATTCGAGGTAGAAGAAGGAGAATTTGTTGCTATCATGGGAGCAAGTGGCTCTGGTAAAACAACGCTTCTAAACTGTATCTCTACCATTGATAGAGTAACTTCAGGACATATCTATGTAGCTAATGAAGACATTACTAAATTAAAAGGAAATAAATTAAATAAGTATAGAAGTCATGAACTAGGATTTATCTTTCAAGATTTTAATCTTTTAGATACTCTAACAGCCTATGAAAATATCACTTTAGCTTTATCTATCCAAAATACTAAAGTAGGAGAGATTAGTAAAAGAGTAAATGAAGTTGCCAGAAAATTAGACATTCAAGATGTATTACAAAAATACCCATATCAAATGAGTGGAGGGCAACGTCAAAGAGTAGCATCTGCACGTGCTATTATCACGAATCCAAAATTAGTTCTAGCAGATGAGCCAACAGGAGCTTTGGACTCTAAATCATCTAAAATGCTACTAGAAAGTTTTAATCACTTAAACAATGAATTTAAAGCTACTATTTTAATGGTTACCCATGATGCTTTTACAGCAAGTTATGCATCACGTGTTATCTTTATCAAAGATGGTAAAGTATTTAACGAGATAAGAAAAGGTGACAGTACACGTAAAGAATTCTTTGATAAAATCATTGATGTTGTAACACTACTTGGAGGGGATTTAAATGATGCTTTGTAAACTATCCCTAAAAAACATCAAAAAAAGTTTTAAAGACTACACAATCTATTTCTTTACATTAATTCTAGGAGTAGCAATTTTCTATGTATTTAATGCAATAGATAGTCAAACAGTATTATTAGAAACAAAAGAGTCTACTTATGATATCATTGAATTAATGACTCAGACTCTATCTGCAGTAAGTATATTTGTATCTTTTATTTTAGGCTTTTTAATTATTTATGCCTCACGCTTTTTAATTAAAAGAAGAAATAAAGAATTTGCTATTTACATGACACTAGGTATGGGTAAAAGAAAAATATCGATGATATTATTCATCGAAACGATTATTATTGGTCTTTTATCTTTAGGAGTAGGGTTAGGACTAGGTGTAATACTATCTCAATTAATGAGTTTGTTAGTTGCTAATATGTTTGAAGCAGACATGACGAACTTTGCTTTTACTTTTTCTAAAGGAGCACTAATTAAAACATGCTGTTACTTTGGTATTATGTATATACTAGTTATGATATTTAATACTATTCAAATCAGTCGCTGTAAATTAATTGATTTAATTAACGCCAATAAACGTTCTGAGAAAGTAAAAATTAAAAACCCTATAATTTGTACCATAATCTTCTTAATAGCAGCAACGATACTAGGATACTGTTATTACAGAGTATCAATACCAGATGGTGCGAATGCATTAACAGTAAAAGATATGGGAATAATGATTGCCTTAGGAGCATTTTCCACATTCTTATTATTTTGGTCATTATCAGGATTAATGCTAAAAGTTGTTCAATCCATGAAAAATGTATACTATAAAGGACTAAATAGTTTCATACTAAGACAAATAAGTAGTAAGATTAACACTACAGTATTTTCAATGACTATTATTTGTTTAATGTTATTTGTAACAATCTGCGTACTATCAAGTTCACTATCTATTAAAAACTCAATGACAGCCAACTTAAAAGAATTAGCACCAGCGGATATTGAATTAATGAAAAAAAGAAATATTCCAAAAGAACTACTACAAGATGATTATGGCTATACGGATGGACAAATAGAATCCAGTTATAAAACAATTTCTGAGACTCTAAAAGAGTTAAATATTGATGAAGACAAATATTTAAAAGATCAAACAACACTTCATTTATATACAGATGAATCTATAACTTATGCAACAACCATGGGTAAAGAATTAGAAAGTATGAAAAAAATGTATCCATACTTAGACTATACTTCCCCAGAGATTATCGTAAAATTAAGTGAGTATAATAAGGTTGCTAAAATGTTTAACAACAAAACATATAGTTTAGATGATGATGAGTATATGATTATTGGTGACTATGAGAGTATGACAGAATTAAGAAATAAAGCTCTAAAAATAGGAACACCACTAACTATCTTTGGTAAAGAATTAACACCTAAATATAAAGAAGTAAAAGATGGTTTTATCGAGATGTCTAGTAACCATATTACCGATGGTATAATTGTTGTACCAGATGAAGTAATTAATATATCAAGCACTTCACCTAGATTAGAAGAAGAATACATGGTAGCAAACTATAAAGCAAATGATGAAAAGACAAAACAAGAAATAGAAGAAGTATTTATCAATCCAGAATTAAACGACTTATATCCAGATGTTACTCTAGCTGGTACTACAAGAATTGCTATCTACGATGCAAGTATTGGACTAGGTGCCATGATAACATTTATTGGGTTATATTTAGGAATTATTTTCTTAATCTCCAGTGCAGCCTTACTTGCATTAAAAGAACTATCAGAAAGTGCTGATAATGTCACAAGATATACTATGCTAAGAAGAATAGGAGCAACAGATAAGCAATTAAATAAAGCTCTATTTAGACAAATAGCAATATTCTTTATATTCCCACTTATAATTGCAATCATTCATTCTATCTTCGGAATTAAATTCTGTACATTCATATTAGAAACCTTCGGTAAAGAAGAGATGTTAGCGAGTGTATCCATGACAATGCTATTCTTAATATTAATTTATGGTGGATATTTCTTAATTACTTATTACTGTAGTAAAAATATTATTAAGGAAAAAAGAATATGATATTAGAAATAAATTGGCAAGAATTTATAAATAACCCAGTTGTTATGATCTCACCTCTAATTCTTTTAGCACTTTTATTTATAATACTTGCCATAATAAAAGGAAGAAAAAAGGATTAGATAACTAGTCCTTTTTCTATGACTTATCTTTTAGCCATAAAAACTGCAGTAATATTATTTCCACTATTAGCTTTTCTGATTACAGGGCCTTTTATCCTGTACCAATATCATAAATATACATCCATTAGTCCTTTAAAAACACTAATTATCTATAGCTTTATATTTTACTTACTATGCGCTTACTTTTTAGTAATCTTGCCACTCCCATCTAAAGATAGTGTGATAAACAATCCTGATTGGATGATTCAAATGATACCATTTCACTTTATAGTAGACTTAATCAAAGAAAACCCTTTAATATTGGGAAATCCCAAAACATATATCAGCGCTATCTTGGATCCTTCATTCTATGTAATAGCATTTAATATATTATTATTTGTTCCATTTGGTATGTTTCTAAAATACTATAAGGGATATTCTTTAAAAAAAATAATACTTGCCAGCCTATTATTAAGTGCATTCTTTGAATTTACACAGTTAACCAGACTTTATGGACTCTATCCTAAACCTTATAGATTATGTGATATAGATGATCTAATACTAAATACCATGGGTGGGGTAGTAGGGTATCTCTGGATGTTAGATTTAGAAAAAAGAATTCCATCAAAAATCCAATTAGAACAACAAGCTTATGAAAAAGGAAAGACAGTATCACCATTAAGAAGAATATCAATCTTTATTTTAGATTTTTTAATCTATATAGCAATCACTATTTTTTTAGGGACAAAACATCCAATCCTAATATTTATAATATATTTTACAATAATTCCCAATTTTTTTCATAATAAAACATTAGGAAGTGCATTTTTAAATGTAAAAATAGAAAGTTCAAAAGAAACTTACCAATATTTACTAAGACCGTATTTTTTATATTTTTACTATATTTACTTCCCACACAAAATACTGATGTTAGGAAGTCAATTAGGCACCATCATAGGTGGAGAAAAAATAAGAATAATATTTTATTTATTATTAATACTTACAGTTTTCTTCTTCTATATAGGAAACATATTTTATTTGATAATCAAAAACAAAATATTCTATGATAAACTATTAAAAGTAAACTATAAAAACACATTTAGAGACTAAATCCAGTTCTGCAACTGTAACTTGACAAAAATCAACTCAAATTAGGTAGATAAAGATATGAAAAAAGGATATACTAATATCGGTTTTAAAATGTTTTTTCTTTCTATCAGTTAAATTAAGATAGAAAAAAGACAACTAATTAATACAAGACAAAAGAAAGCAGTAGGAATATGAAAAAATTACAGAAATATAAAAGCGATATCTTAATGATTTTATTATATAGTGCAATTTATATTATCATTGCACTAATTTTAACGCATGGAAAATTTCTTTTTGCATCAACAACTGATTTTGAAATGCAACACTACATTTTTCCAGAATATTTTAGAAATTTATTTTATGATACGAAAGACCTATTACCAGATTTTGCATTAAATATTGGCGGAGGGCAAAACATCTATAACTTTTCTTATTATGGACTATTAAATCCTATTATTTTAATCTCATATTTATTACCTATGATACCTATGATTTATTATTTAATAGGGGCAAGTTTTATTATTGTAGTATCATCTACTTATCTTTTCTATAAATTTTTAAAATCTCATAATTTTAAAAACTCCACCTGTATAATAGTATCTCTTCTTTTCTTATTCGCAACCCCTATACTTTATCATGCAAAACGACATATTATGTTTATCAATTATTTTCCATTTTTAATCGGTGGACTATTTGGTGTAGATAACTTCATAAAAAAGAAGAAATCAGGATTATTAATAACATGTGTTACGTTAATGATTTTTACAAGTTTTTATTATAGTGTCGCTGGAATTGTAGTATTAATTATTTATGGAATTTATAGTTATTCAAAGGAAAAAAAGCAAGGAATAATAATTTTTTTAACAAAGTTTGCAGTTCCATTCATTATATCAATCTTAATAAGCGCTATTCTTTTACTTCCAACAGCCTACACAATAATATCAGGCAGGGGGGAATCAATCAAAGTATTAGAAACATGGATGTTATTCATTCCTAACTTTAAATTTCTATTTAATGCCTATGGTCCAGGTTTAACATTATTTGAATTTATTTTAATAGGTATATTAATAATTGATCAAGATATAAAAATAGAAACAAGATTATTATCTTTATCATTAATTATCATCTTATTATTTCCAATATTTAACTATATTTTAAATGGTACACTGTATGTAAATTCTAAATCTTTAATTCCGTTCTTACCACTAGCTTTACTTTTAATCGCAATAAGTATGGAAACCTTATTAAAAAATCATAAAAAGACAAAATACTATTTAATTATTTCTACATGTCTAATTACTGTTGGTGCTAGTTTTAGTGATGCTCTAATACCGACAGAAACAGTAAAAAGCAGTTTTGAAAAAGATTACCAAAGCTTAGTAAAAGAAATAACAACAAAAGATAAAGATTTCTACCGTATAGGAAACGAAACTTATGGACCGTCTTCATTAAACAGAGTACATACAATGAAAGAATATAAATCATCAGTATATGCTTCTACTCAAAATAGAGAATATCAAACCTGGATACAACAAGAACAAAAAACCAATCAAATTTATCGTAATAACATGATGTTAACACTAGCTGGTAATCCTATTTCAGAAGCGATGATGGGAGAAAAATATGTTGTTACTATCCATAAATTAAACGATTGGTACCAACTAATAGACAAAAAAGGAAAACTATACTTATACGAAAATGAATTTGCTTTACCAATCATCTATGCAAGTAAAGATATCTTAACAGAAAAAGAAGTAAACAAACTACAATATCCAGAAAATGTAATAGCAGAATACACAAAAGATATACCAAAAGAAAATATTTTAGAAGAAGTAGATTTAGAAATTAAAAATACAAAGAATCTAGAAATTTCTAAAGGACAAAATGATACAATTAAAATAAGAGCAGGAAAGAATGCTAAGATGACAGTAGTTCCTAAAGAAAACTTAGAAGATAAAGTTTTATTTATTACATTCAAAAATAAATTCAATAGAGGATGTCATCATGAAAAAAATGATCAAACAATAAACATTAATCATATTAGTAATAAATTAACATGTAGAGATTGGAAATATCATAATAAAAATTATGTATTCCACTATGTATTAATATCACCAAAACAATTAGATATTACTTTCTCGGAAGCATATTATAAATTAGGAAATATTGAAATATATGCAATACCAAAAAGTTTGTTGATAGACAGAAAAGAAGAGATAACACCAATAAAAATAAATCAAAGGCAAACAAAAGGAGATAAGATAGTAGGTACCATCAACGTAGAAGAAGAAAGCAATGTCGAAGTAGCGATTCCTTACGATAAAGGATTCACTATAACAGTTGATGGTAAAGAAACAAAGTATCAAGAAAGTATTCAAAATGGAATAACTTTTAAAATTCCAAAAGGAAAACACAAAATAGAAATAATTTACGAAACACCATGGAAAGAGATTGCTAGTATTATTTCTATCATAGGAATACTTTTATGGATAGGAATTATCATAAAAGAAAGAAAAAGAACCTAAATGGTTCTTTTTTGCAACCCAAACCATTCATAATACAACTTAAAATTCCTAGTATGCAACCAGAAAAAATGATACAAAAGAAATATAACAAAACTGTAAGGTTAATTTAAAATGTTCTTCGTTATACTGATATCAAGAAAGGAACAAAAGGAGTGATAAAATGTCAGGTTTTCATACGGATGTGGTATAAAAGAAAGCGATTTGCCTAGAGTTTTTGAAAAAGGATTTACAGGAAATGATAGAAAAAAAGAACATTCAACAGGAATGGGACTATTTCTATGTAAAAAATTATGTAATAAACTAAATTTAAATATAACGATTGAGAGCAAAGTGCAGGAATATACAAAGGTAATAATTATCTTTCCAAAATCTTCTCTTCATGAGAGAAAAAACGTGTGATATAAAAAAACTTGACATGAACAAATTTTTGATGTACATTAGTTGCAACAAAAGAAAGGAACGAATATTATGATGAATAGAATATTTGGACATCATCATCATAAAATTATGCGCTTGTTAATACGACATTAAAACGTGGTATCGACAAGGGCAATTTTGTGATGCTTGTGTCGATACCTATTCAAAATAAATATATTAAAAATAAGGTTATAGGCACAAGGTCTATAACTTTTTTATTACAAAAATTTAAATGAATGGAGAAAAAATATGATAAATTTTAAAAACTTATATAATACTTGGTTAAAAGACCAAGTAAGAAACAATTGTAAAATTAAATTAGTGGAAGATAAACAACTAGGTTCTCTAGCTAGATGTTACTGTGATATTTTTAATGGAGAACCATTTTATGAAACCTGGACAGAAGAGGCAGCAAGACAAGTAATTGATGATTATGTAAATACAGATACAACAATCTGGACACCAGAAATAAAAGATGAAGTAGTAGGATTTTTAATCGCAACAGATACGATTCCAGAAGATCAGAAAAAATACATCACAGAAGATCAAGACAGAATGCGTTATATTGAAGAAATAGGAGTATCAAAAGAATATCGTGGTCAAAATATTGCTAGTGAGTTAGTAAGAAAAGAAATAATCAATTCTTTACAAAACGATAAGAAACTTTTAGGTTACCGTACCAATGCTATGAGATACTTCAAAAAAGATAGAAAAGAATCTTTTGAAAGTGCAGTAGAAAGAGTTCAAGAAGAAGATAGAGAAAAGAGAAAAAAAGGAGAAAGTATCGTAATACCACAACTAACAACAGAAGAAAAACAAGATTTTATTAACCAATATGTCTCTTTACTAGAAACAAGACCAGATTTAGATTCTTCAGATTCTTCTAAACTATTTAGAGGAATCGGATTAAGATTAGACTATAGTAATAATAATGGAAACTATACTTGGCAAGAAGATCCTACTGGAGCTATGAATGATCGTATCTTCCCAGTGATTGATTTACAAAAATCAGGTTATACCAAAACATACTATAATAAAGCGGGGCAAAGATAATGAGTGATATACTAAAAAATCTAATTGAAATAAATACTATCAATGATAAAGAAAATGAAAAAATTAGAACATATATTAAAAGTTTATTAAAAGATAAAAACTTTGATTTTCAAGAGATTGGAGAAGACAAAGAAAAAGTGTTAATTACTAAAAGAGGGAATCCAACAGTAGCATTCTGTTGTCATACAGATACAGTAGATAAATCAGTTTACTGGACAAAAGAAGCACTGAAATTAACAGAAGATAAAGATAACTATTATGGATTAGGTGTATCAGACATGAAAGGAGGAACAGCTGCTTTATTAGAAGTAGTTACAACGCTCCCAACAGATATTCCTTGTATGCTTTGTTTTACTTATGACGAAGAAATCAGTTTTAAAGGAATCACTGAGCTTATTAAAAATAACATTAACTTACCAGATACGATAATATTTCCAGAGCCAACAGACCTAGTACCAGCGATTGCTAATAAAGGTTGTATTGAATTTAGTATTACTTTTCATGGTAAAAGCGCTCACTCCTCTACACCAGAATTAGGAGAAAATGCTCTATACAAAGCATTAGATTTTATAAAAGAAGTAAAAGACTTCGCAACCAAGCTAAGAAAAGAAAAGCTTCCATTATACGAAGTACCATATACTACATTTAACTTATCAAAGATAAATGGAGGAGGCGAAATAAATAAAGTACCAGATACTTGTGAAATTACTTTTGACTTTCGTACAATTACAAAAGAACATAATAAAAAAATTATTGATAAAATAGCTGAATTAGCAGAAAAATATCAAGGAAAAGCAAGCATATTAAATAATTTAAATGCAGCAGTAACAAATAAAAAAGAAGTAATAGAAAAAATAGAAGCTATAACAAATCAAAAAGCAATTGGTCTAAACTATGTAACAGAAGCTTCTTTTCTGCCAGATAAAAATATTATTATCTTAGGTCCAGGTCCAATAACAGCTCATCAAAAAGATGAAAGAATACAAAAAGAAAGTTTTAATAAATGCCAAGAGATATATAGAAAAATTATATTAGAACAACAATAAGACAATCAAAAATATTTCTGCTATAATAAATATGATAGGAGAGATAAAATGGAAAAAGATGAATATTACAATATAGCTGATGATAGAAAAATGCAAAAGAAACATCTTTATACTCAGAGATTATGTCACGAATTTAGTGCCTTAGATCCCGTTAAAATTGAAAAAAGAAAGAAATTAATTAAAACAATAGTAAATAGCATAGGAGAAAATTTCACCATAGAGCAACCATTTCATTGTGACTATGGATACTTTATAACTATAGGAAAAAACTTCTATGCTAACTATAATCTAACTATTTTAGATACTGCAGAAGTAAAGATTGGAGACAATGTGTTTATTGGACCAAATGTAAATATTTATGCCGCAACCCATCCATTAGATGTAGAAAGAAGAAATAAAAATTTAGAAAAGGGAGTACCTGTTACCATCGGTAATAATGTATGGATAGGTGGGAACACTACCATTTTACCAGGTATAACTATTGGAGATAATACAACGATAGGTGCTGGCAGTGTAGTAACAAAAAATATTCCTTCTAATGTAGTAGCGGCAGGAAATCCTTGTAAAGTAATAAAAGAACTTTAAATGCTTGCAATTTCTACAAAAATAAGTATAATAGATTACGAAAAAGAGGTGGAAGTATGAGAAATTACATTCGTTACATTGTAGTATTAGTATTAATTATTGCCGGTGCACTACTACTGATTTCTGTAATTAATAAATTTACAGAACCAGATGTATCTAAAGTAAATAATAACGCAAAAACTGAAGAGAAAGATACAACAAAAGAAGATAATGATTCAAACGTTACTTTAGATGTAGAACCAACAGAAGAAAAAGACACAACAAATGGATCTAATGGCGATACTACAGCGCCAGCAGAAGAGGTAACACCAGATTCTCCAAATCCATCAATATCCACCACAACGCCTGAAACTGATAACGTAACAGTTCCAAATACTGGCACAAAAGAAAATATAGCATTTATAGTAATCGGTTTAATAACAATCACTACAGGAATTACTTACATAAAAAAGCATGCTAATAATTAAGACATCATCGATGTCTTTTTTATTTTAATTTGCTCTTTTTAAAAAAATGTTAAAAAGAGGGTTGACAAATATTTTAGATATTAATATAATGTTAATAACAAACGAAGAAGTTTGTAATTTTAATACCATATGATATTAATAAAATATTAATAAGAGGAGATAGAAATATGAAAAACATAAAAAACTTAAAAGTCTATGAAACTGCATTAATTGTAGTAGACATGGTAAATGGATTTGTAAATGAAGGAGTGCTACACGATAAAAATATTAGGAAAATAGTACCTAGACAATTAGAACTATTAGAAGAAGCAGAAAAAAAGGGAAGCTTGATAATCTTAGTAAAAGATACTCACAATAAGAACGCTACAGAATTTAAAAGATTTGGCAACACAACTCATTGTATTCAAGGAACTAGTGAAGCAGAACTGATCGATGAATTAAAACCATTTGAACAAAAAGAAAATGTAATAACAGTAGAAAAGAATTCTACAAGTTTAATGGAGTCACCTGAATTTAGGGAAATAGTAAGACAAGCAGAAAATCTAAAAGAAGTAAACTTTGTAGGATGTTGTACAGATATTTGTGTTTTCAATGGAGCAATGGGACTTGCTAATTACTATGACGAGTGGAATCGTGATGTTACAATCAATGTTCATGAAGATGCAATCGCAACATACAGTGAAGATGAAAGAGGAGAATATATAGAATCAGCGAAATTACTTATGAAGTTACAAGGAATAAATTTAGTAAGTAAGAAAAGATAATTATTTTTTTAAAATATTGATATTAATAAAAAATTAAAAAGAAAAGGAGAATAAGTATGAATAATAAAACATTAATGACAGATTTTTATGAGTTAACAATGGCCCAAACATATTTCAATGAAGGAAAGAAAGATGAACAAGTATATTTTGATATTTTCTTTCGTAAAAATCCCTTTGAAGGAGGATACACAATTAGTGGAGGATTAGATGAGACAATAGACTATATTAAAAACTTCCACTTTGGAGAAGAAGAGTTAGAATATCTAAGGAAGTTAGGAAAATTTAACGAAGAATTTTTAAACTATTTAAGCTCATTAAAATTTGAAGGAGATATTTATGCTGTACCAGATGGAACAGTAGTATTTCCAAATGAGCCAGTATTAACAGTAAAAGCAGATGCAGTAACAGCACAAATCTTAGAAACTGCACTACTTGCTAACTTCAATCATGGATCATTAGTAACAACAGCAGCCAAGAGAATCACGAACGAAGCAAAAGGTATTCCAGTAATGGAGTTTGGAGCAAGACGTGCTAGAGGAATTGATTCTGCAATAGAAGCAAGTAAGTGTGCATATATCGGAGGATGTGTAGGAACATCTAACACTTATGCAGGTATGAAATATGATATCCCTGTCATGGGAACTATGGCTCATTCATTAGTAACAGAAAGTGAAGATGAATATGATGCATTTTTAAAATATGCAAAAAGTAACCCTGACAACTGTGTCTTTCTAGTAGATACATACGATACCTTACATAGTGGAATTCCTAATGCTATCAGAGTAGCAAACGAATACCTAACACCAAATGGATATCCATTTAAAGGAATACGTATAGATAGTGGAGACTTAGCATATTTATCAAAAGAAGCTAGAAAAATGTTAGACGAAGCCGGATATAAAGATACAGGAATTTGTTTATCAAACGGATTAGACGAATATACGATTCGTGATTTAATTACGCAAGGAGCAAAGATTAATTCTATTGGTGCCGGAGATAACATCGCCGCCCCTAAAGAAAGAGTAGGAGGAGTTTATAAACTAGTAGCAGTAGAGGAAAACAATGAGGCTAAACCAAGAATCAAAGTAAGTAATGATAGTATTAAAACAATAAATCCAGGTAGCAAAAAAGTATATCGTTTCTACGACAAAGATACTGGATATGCTCTAGGAGATGTCATTACATTAAATGAAGAAGAAATTAGTAAAGATCACTATACACTAGTTCATCCAGTAGAAACATGGAAGAAAACAGAATTAGAAAATTATAATGTTAGAAGTCTATTGGTACCAATTTTTAAAAACGGAGAATTAGTATACCAAGACCCAAGTTTACAAGAAAAACAAGAATATTGCGAAAAAGAATTTGAAACACTATACCCAGAAGTTACAAGAATTGATAAGCCACATGAATATTATGTAGACTTATCAGATAAATTAAGAGCATTAAAACAAGAACTAATTGAATTCCATCAAAATGAAATAGCAGAAAAAGGAAGGGAATATGTAAAATGCGCAAAGAAAAACTAGAAGAATTAAGAGACTATATAAAAGAATTACAGACTATCACAAAAGAAAGAAAAAAAGAGGAATTTATATATTATCAAGGAACAAAACCTATCCAAAGAAAAGGATTCATTAATGTAGAAAGTTATAATTGCAAACTACAAAATGGAATAATAATACCAAGAGAAAAGATAGTAAAAGGGGGAAGTGATGGTAATGCTGCAATTATCTTACCAATCACAAAAGAAGGAAATACTTTATTAGTAGTACAACCAAGAGTATTTACAAAAGAAACAGTATGCGTAGAATTACCTGCTGGATATTTAGAAAAAGATGAAGATCCATTAACCGCAGGAAAAAGAGAATTAGAAGAAGAAACAGGATACGTCCCAGAAGAAATGAAACTACTAGCCAGCTTTTATCAAGATCAAGGATGCAGTGCTGCTTATAATCACAGTATGCTAGCACTAGGTTGTAAAAAAACAAAAGAACAGAACTTAGATAAAGATGAAATTATTCGCTATTTTGAATGTAGTTTTGATGAAGCAGTAGAATTAGTAGATCGTGGATATATTACAGATATTCAATCCCAATTTACAATTGAAAAGGCAAAAAGTTTAGTAAAAAAATAAAATATTTGATACACTATAAAAAAGGAGAATTAATATGAAAGAATTAGGATTTATAAGAGTAGGCGCTATTGTAAATAAATTAGCTTTAGCTAATCCATTAAAAAATGCAGACGTTATAATAAAAGAAATTAAAAAAGCAGAAAGACTTGGTGTCTCTATTGTAACAACACCAGAATTATCTTTCACCGGATATACATGCGGAGACTTATTTTTACAAGAGCAATTACTAGATGACAGTATAAAAGCTTTAGAACAAGTATTAAACGAAACAAAAGATATAGATATCATTTCTATTCTAGGAATACCACTAAGACATGATAATCAGTTGTTTAATTGTGCAGTAGTAATTACAAAAGGAAAAATTCTAGGAGTAATACCAAAAACTTATATTCCAAACTATCAAGAGTTCTATGAAGCAAGATGGTTTTCTTCTAGTAAAGAATTAATAACAGAAGAAATAGAAATATTAGGTCAATTAGTTCCAATAACTACAAATATATTATTCCAAGATAAGACGTTAAAAGAAGCAACCTTTGGAATCGAAATATGTGAAGATTTATGGACAGTAAATCCTCCAAGTAACAACCATGCTATAGCTGGAGCAACAATGATTTTTAACTTATCAAGTAGTAATGAACTAATTGGTAAGCAAGAATATCGAAAGAGTTTAGTATCTAGTCAATCAGCAAGAACAATATCCGCTTATATTTATGCATCAAGTGGCGTTATGGAATCGACTTCAGATATCTTATTTGGTGGAGCTAGTATGATTTATGAAAATGGATCAATTCTAGCAGAGAATAAACGTTTTGAATTAGAAAGTAATATAATTACTGCAGATATCGATGTATTAAAATTAGCAAATGATCGCATCAAAAATAAAAGTTTTATGAAAAACACAAACTTAGAAGAATATAAAATCATAAAACTAGATATCAAAGACAATATAAAAGAATTAAATCGTGAATACAAAGAATATCCATTTGTACCATCAAATGAATTAGAAAGAAATAAAAGATGTGAAGAAATTATAGAAATTCAGTCAACAGCTCTAGCAAGACGTCTAATCCAAGTAGGAAATCCTAAATGTGTAATTGGAATGTCTGGAGGTCTAGATTCAACACTTGCTTTCTTAGTAATTGTAAAAGCCTATGAAAAACTAAAAAGAAATCCTAAAGATATTATTGGAATTACGATGCCAGGATTTGGAACAACAGATAGAACATATCAAAATAGTATTGATTTAGTAAAAGAATATGGAGGAACCCTAAAAGAAATTAGTATCAAGGACGCAGCACTTCTTCATATGAAAGATATTGGGCTACCTGAGACGGATAGAAGCATTACCTACGAAAATATTCAAGCAAGAGAACGTACACAAATATTAATGGATGTTGCGAATATGGAAAATGGATTAGTAATTGGTACAGGAGATCTATCTGAACTTGCCTTAGGCTGGTGTACTTATAATGGTGACCACATGAGTATGTATGCTGTAAATACATCTATTCCAAAAACATTAGTACGCTATTTAGTAGCCTGGGTAAAAGATACTACAGATGGTAAAAAGAAAGAAGTATTACAAGATATCTTAGATACTCCAATCTCTCCAGAATTATTACCACCAGATGAAGCAGGGAATATCTTACAAAAAACAGAATCAAGTATTGGACCATACGTTCTACATGACTTCTATCTATATCACTTCTTAAGATATGGAGCAACTCCAAAGAAAATCTATACATTAGCGAAACATACTTTTAAAAATAGTTTTTCTAAAGAAGAGATAAAAAAATGGTTAAAAGTTTTCATCAGACGCTTCTTTACTCAACAGTTTAAAAGAAACTGTATCCCTGATGGAGTAAAAGTAGGAAGTATCAGTTTATCACCTAGAGGAGATTTACGTATGCCAAGTGATGCTAATTATGAAACTTGGATAAAAGAATTAGAAGATATCAATGATTAAGCTTGAATTATCAAGCTTTTTCTGTATAATAAAAAAAAGAAAGAAAGGTGTAACATGCAAGAAAAAAGACTAGATCAATATACAAAAAAGGAAAAAACAGATCTTATAAATCATTGGTTTCATTATTACGGAAAAGAAATCTATACTTTAGAAGAATTAGAACAACTTCAAAAATTAATAGAAAAAAATGATACCAAAATATTTGAAATGGCTATAATAAATTATATAAACGGAGAAGGGCCATCACTTTTATTAAAAGCAATAAGACAAAATAGGGTAGAAGAAATACTAGAACAGTTTCATCAAAAAAGTAAAGAAATAAAAAGTAAATATCCAGATGAATACAAAACAACAGCTAAAGCCTTTATAAAGGAAATAGTAGGGACCTACAATCATAAAACTCCAGACATCCCTTTGTCTGAGGGTGAATTACTAAGACAACTACAAGAACTCACTAAAAATAAAGGATATTTAACTGATAAAAACGTAAATCAAATCTTTAACGATTGTTTATTCAAGGAGGAAGAACTACAAGATGGAAAGCCAACCAAAGATTTTTCCTTTGCAATCGGAGTAGCTGCTGCTGTTGTATTTAACACAGAAAGATTAAATGAACATAAAAGCGAAATTAATAATATGATAAATGAGCTTTACAGAATAGAAACAGGGACAACTTTTACAAATTTATGTATAAAAAAAGATGGAACTCAATGGACGAGCTCACATCGTACTATGGATAGATTGATGGTTTTAGGCTTCGCAACAGGCCTATTAGAAATACCATGTAATATACCAAGAGAAGAATGGGCAAATACATTTGAGAACGGGCTACCAATAGTAGTTAAAAACGAAGAAAATATAGCAACCCCTGTAGTAGGTATATCAAAAGAAGACTATGATAAAGTAACAAAAAGATATAGAAAAAAATAATTAAGAATCTCGAACCTGAGATTCTTTTTTATAAAAAATGAAAAAAGTAGTTGACAAATTAACTAGATATTAATATAATGTTAATAACAGATGAAAAATCTGTAAAACTTTTAATATATGTTATTAACAAAATAATAAAAAGAAAGAAGAGATATTATGGAAATGACAATTAGTAAAGACAAAGTAGAAAGAATTTTGACAGACTATTATAGATCAAAAGAAGATATTAAAGGAATTGTAAAAATGAAAACAACAAAAGAACTAGTAGGGTGGTATACCTGTGAGCACAATGCAGCAGTTACAACAATAGAACTTTCTGGAACTACAACATTGTTAGATACAGAAATACCAGTAAAAAGAGTAATTCCATTTGAAGAGTATGAAGGAATTTTTAAAAACCTATTAGAAGAACAAGGATATGAAGTAAATAAACTATGGATTGATAATGGCATAGATACAGAATGGACAGGTTATGGACTAATGGAGCATCAAGAAGAAAAACCTTATTGTAATGGAATAAAAATAGAAGCCAAAAGACAAGTAAAGGAATTTAGAAGATAGTATATTTTTTTAAAACAAGATATTAATAAAATGTTAATAAGAGGTGAAATTATGAATAATATGAAAATCATTGCTTTAGACAATATCAAAGAAATAGGAAAAGAAGTAAATGCTAAGTTAAAAAAATTAAGAAACACAAATAAAAATTATATGTTAAACATCACATCTTCTAGATTTTCTAATGGAGAAGGAAAAGTAAAAATAGAAGATTCTGTAAGAGAAAAAGATATCTATCTTTTAGCAGATGTAGGAAATTATGGAATTACTTATAATATGCATGGATTTACTCACCATATGGCACCAGATGAACACTTTCAAGACATTAAAAGAACAATATCAGCAATCTCTGGATATTCAGAAAAAATAACATTAATCATGCCACTACTATATCAATCAAGACAGCATAAAAGAAAAGGTAGAGAGTCAGCTGATTGTGCCATTGCTTTACAAGAATTACAAAATCTAGGAGTAGATCATATCATTACATTTGATGCCCATGACCCAACAATATCAAACGCGATACCTAATCTTCCATTTGAAAACTTCTATCCAACAAATACAATCCTAGAAGATTTATTAACCGAGGAAGACTTAAAAGATATTTTAGTAATCAGTCCAGATATGGGAGCAACAGAACGTGCTAGATACTTTGCTGAAATGTTAGATACCAATGTAGGAGTTTTCTATAAAAGACGTGATTTAACAAAAGTAGTAAATGGTAAAAACCCTATCATAGAACACACTTACATGGGACCCAATGTAGAGGGAAAAGATATTTTAATTGTAGATGACATGATAGCTAGTGGTACTTCGATGTTAGAAGTAGGAGAAAGATTAAAAAAAGAAGGTGCAAGAAAAGTATACTTTATCGCAACTTTCTCACTATTTACAGAAGGAATAGAAGAATTTGACAAAGCTTATCAAAATAATTACTTCGACAAGCTATATACAACAAACTTATCTTATATACCAGAAGAATATAAAGAAAAAGACTGGCTACATACAGTAAACTGTTCAGAAAACATCGCAGAAATCATCAATGCCTTACATGAAAAAGAATCATTAAAACAATTATTCAACGGAAAAGAAAAAATATTAACCTTAAGAAAGGAGAAAAACTTATGAAAATAGGAATATTTGGAGGAAGTTTTAATCCACCTCATAAAATGCATAAAAAAATAGCTAAAGTGTTAATAAAAAAAGGATATGTAGATAAAGTAATCTTTGTACCAACAGGTATGAAATATGAATATAAAACAAATCTAATATCAAACGAAAAAAGAGTAGATATGCTATCACTAATGATAGAAAAAGAGAAAAATATGGCAATTAGTAAATATGAATTACAATCAAAACCAATCTATACTTACGAAACTCTAAAACATTTTAAAAAAAAATATAAAGACGATGAAATTTATTTCATTTGTGGAACAGATAACTTAAGTTACATTGACAAATGGAAAAATGGAAAAGACATTTTAAAGAACTACAAACTATTAGTTATCAAAAGAGAAACAGATGAGATTGAACCATTATTAAAAAAATATAGAAAATATAGACAAAACATCATTGTAACAAAAATAAAAGAAAAAACAGTATCATCTACAAAAATCAGAACATATTTAAAACAAAATAATAGCTTAAAAGCAAGAGTATATATAGATAGAAAAGTTTATAACTATATCAAAGAAAACCATTTATATGAAGAAAAGAAAGGAAGTGTCTATCATGTTATTAAAAGCTATTAAAAAGTTTTCAGTCTTTGAATGGAGTATGATTCTAGCAGTCACACTCTTCACTACCTATTTTGCCATCATAAATAAAGAAGATAGTTTAATTTATATAGTAATTGATGCGATTGCTGCGATATCTGGAATATTTTGTGTAGTACTATGTGCGAAAGGAAAACGCAGTCAATACTTCTGGGGATTCTTCAATATATTAGGATATATCATTGTAGCATGGGTTCATAAATACTATGGAGAAGTGATGTTAAATGCTATCTATTATCTACCATTACAATTCATTGGTTACTATTTATGGAGTAAAAATACCAAGGAAGAAGATGATGAAGTACAAGGAAAGAAGTTAAATATAAAGCATTCTATTATCTTATTAATAATTACAGGAATAGGTATTTTTCTATACCAATACTTATTAAACCACTTAGGCGGTACAAATCCTTTACTAGACAGTGCCTCTACAGTAATCTCTGTTGTTGCTAATCTATTGATGGTATTAAGATATAGAGAACAATGGCTACTATGGATAGTAATAGATATTATTACAGTAATTATGTGGTGGCACGTAAAAGACTACATTATGGTAACCATGTGGGCAGTATATTTAGTAAATGCTTTCTATGGTTATTATAACTGGTCAAAGATTGCAAAGGAGGATGTAAAATGTATGAAATAGGAATGTATGGAGGAACATTTAATCCTCTACACTTAGGTCATGTAAACGATATCATCATGGCAAAGAATCAATGCAAAAAACTATATATTCCAATAAGTATCAGTGATGATCCAAAAGAAATAGACGAAAAAACCAGAATCACGTGGCTAAAAAATATTACTCAAGATATGGAAAATGTAGAAGTATTTCCAATCTATTCAAAGAACTTAAATAAAGAAACATATGACTGGGAACAAGGAGTACAAGATGTAAAAAACTATATAGGAAGAAAAATAGACGTAGTATTTGCAGGAAGTGATTATAAAGGAGAAAACCTATGGGAAAATCTTTATAAAGAAAGTAAAGTTATCTATTTTGATAGAAAAGAAATTAATATATCTTCAACAGAAATTAGACAAAATCCATATAAATATTTTGATTATCTTCCAGCATGTGTAAGGAAATATTATACAAAAAAAGTATGCATCATTGGTACAGAAAGTTGTGGTAAAACAACACTAGTTAGAAATCTAGCAAAAGCATATAACACGACTCATGTAGAAGAAGCAGGAAGATATATCTGTGATGAAGCAGGTGGAATTGATAATATGCAAAAGTATCACTACTTTGAAATACTTTTTCAGCATAAACAAGATGAAAAGATTGCTTTAGAACATGCTAATAAAATTCTATTTATCGACACCGATTCATTAATTACATTATATTATTACAAACTAGGCTTTAAAGAACAAAGCGAAAAAGATTTTGAAACTATCGCCACTAGTATTTCTAATTTAAATAATTATGATTTATATCTATTTCTAGAACCAGATGTCGCCTGGGTACAAGATGGCACAAGAACTTATGGAAAAGACGAAGTAAGAAAAGAAAATAATAAGATATTAAAACAAATATTAAAAGAAAATCACATTAAATACGAAACAATTACAGGAAATTACGAAGAACGTTATGAAAAAGCCAAAGAATATGTAAATAAATTATTAAAAGGAGAATAATTATGTTTGAAAGACAAGATTTAATTGATTTTGTAGGAAAAATCATAAGTCAAAGTACTCAAAAAGAAGAAACAAAAAGGAATTTATTACAATTTAGAAGTTATTTAGATTTAACAAAAATGGCAGATGATAATACATTAAGTGACCTAGACCAAGTAATTGATTGTACTGACGAATTATTAACAATAAAAGAAAAACTAGGAAGTTGTGATATCAGTGCTTTATTAGAAAATACTACATCAGATAAACCAAAGAAAAAAGTAAAAAGAGAACAAGAAACCATTCACTATCACCACTACCACAGTGATCCTTGCAGATCATCATATGAACCATCTTATTGGTCTACTGGCTGTAGCGGACAAAGGAGTACGTATAGAGGTGGTTGTTAAATATGGAAAGAATAAAAATCTTTGATGAAGAATTACCAGTAAAAGATTATTATTGTTCAGATAGCCCAACCAAACTAAGAAAAACAAAACCATCTTTAAGACTATATATAAAACTAACAGACCAATGTTTTGCCAACTGCAAGTTTTGCGCTAATAGCCAAAGTAAGGATTTTGGAACGATAGATCTAGAAAAACTAGCTTTTGTCATCAGTTATCTAAAAGAAAAAGATATACTTCATGGTATTAGTATTACCGGTGGGGAACCTATGACAAATCCTACGAAACTATTTCAAGTATTAGATTTAATTTATAAAATAGATGAAGATATGGAAGTGGCGATATCAACAAACGGATATAACTGTAGAGAATTTAAAAACTATGATAAAGTAAATAAATTAGAAAGCATTCATATCTCTAGACATCACTATGATGATAGAAAAAACGAAAGTATTTTTCATTCTAAAAAGATTGCTACAACAGAAGATATAATAGATTTAGAACACCATCTAAAAGACAAAAAAATCATTAACATTAATACAATAATTATGCAAAGTGGAATTAATTCTTTAGATGAAATAAAGAAAATGCTAACATATGTAGGAGACTTAGGAGTATATAAAACTGGATTCGTATCATTAATGAAATGTAATCCTTACGCTGAAAGAGAATTTATTAATTTTAATTCTATATTTGAAAGCTTAGATGAAAATTTCTTTCCAGGGCACCACTTTTATAGTAGAGATTACTGTGAATGCATAGATGGAATCTATTTAACTGAGCATAATAAATTAGTAGAGTATTATGCCAGAATGGTAAAAGACTGTGATTGTCCCTATACAACGCAATTAGTTTATACCTCTGATAATAAATTAACTGCCGGATTTGGTAAAAAAATTTTGTGGAAATAAGAAACTATGATAAAGTAAAAAAGAGGTGGTAACATGTTAGGTGCAATCATAGGAGATAAAGCCGGTTCTAATTATGAAATGGAAGAAATCAATTATTGGAAAGAATATAAAAAACCTAGACCATACGAAGAAAGAATAAAAATCATGGATCCTAAAACACCATTATTTGCAGAGAACTCCATCTTTACAGATGATACCGTTTGGACATGTGCCATTTATGATGCTATTATAAATGGTGATTGTGACTATGAAAGTTATTTAAAAGAATATGGAAAGAAAGAATTGGCAAAAGGTCTTGATAAATATGGAAGAGGAAGATTTAGTCCAGGTTCTATAAAATGGATAACAGGAAACTATGAAGGAACAAGTTATGGTAATGGGGCAGCTATGAGAATTAGTCCTATTGGATTTATTTTTAATTCATTTGAACAAATAAAAGAACAATCGTATCTAGCAACCATACCATCACACAACCATATAGATGCAATAAAAAGTGCGGAAGCAGTTGCAATTACAATCTATTTGTTAAGAACCGGTATGCCAAAAAAAGAGGTAGAAGAATATATAAAGAAAAATTATTACCCTATGAACTACAGCTTAGAAGAATTAAGGCACACATATACTTTTAAATCTAAAGCCAAAGACACAGTACCGCAAGCACTATTTTGTTTTTTTCAATCACAAGACTTCGAAAACACCATAAGAACAGCAATATCAATTGGTGGCGATACGGACACTATCGCAAGTATTGCAGGTGCTCTAGCAGAAAGTTATTATGGAGTACCAGAAACAATAAAAGAAGAAATAAAAAAAGAGTTAGACGAAGATAAATATAATTTATTGAAAAATAAATATTTTAATCAGAAAACGCACAAAATAAAAACGAAAGGTAAGGAGAATAAAAATGGATTTTAAAGAGATAATACATATTTTACAAGAAAGAAGAGAAACAATAGCTACTATGGAGTCATGTACCGGTGGAGGAGTTGCCAATGCTATTACAAACTGTGAAGGAGCTAGTGAAATATTAAAATTCAGTGCCGTCACTTACTCTAATGAATATAAAATTAAAATGGGTGTATCAAGTGAAGTGATTGATAAATATACCGTATATAGTATGGAAACTGCTGATGAAATGAGTAAAAATATTACTAAATTTGCAAACAGTAACTATGGTGTAGGAATCACAGGCCAATTAAACAGGCAAGATCCTGCTAATCCGGTAGGCAAAGATAATGTTGTATATATTAGTATCTATGATAGTACAAATGATAAATATTATAGAGAGACTATAGAAGTACATAAAGAAAGTAGAAAACTAAATAAAGACCATGTAATAGAAAGAATTATTAAAATGTTGCTAAAAATATTAAAATAACGACATTTTTTCTAAAATATGTTATAATCAATCTATAAATAAGAGGTGATAATGTGGAAAAAGAATATAAAACTGAAGAAGAGTTTTTAAAAGAGTACGATCCAAGCGAATTTGATCAATTATCCATGACTGCAGATATATTATTAATTAGTGTATCAGATGAAGAAAGTAATAATTATCGTAAAACTAGTAAAAAAATGATGAGTATTTTACTTGTAAAAAGAGATGATTTTCCATACAAAGGAAAATGGTGTCTACCAGGAGGATTTTTAGACCCTAAAACAGAAACACTAGAAGACTGTGCTAAAAGAGTATTAAAAAATGAAACAAACTTATCAAACATCTACTTAGAACAATTATATACTTATGATGCAGTTGATAGAGACCCAAGAACTAGAGTCGTATCTACTTCATATATAGCATTAGTTGATAAAAATCAATTAACAGAAATGATTAACCCTAACGCCTCATGGTTTGATGTAGTACTTTTAGAAGAGAAAAATAATATTGTAGATATTACACTAGATAATGGAAAAGATACTATTCATCTAGCTATCAAGAAAGAACTTCGTGAAAAAACAACAGATCGCTATAAATTTATTGAAGTAAAAAATGATGCTTTAGCATTTGACCATGCTCTTGTTATCTTAGCCGGTCTTGAAAGACTAAAGAATAAACTTAATTACACAGATATCGTTTTCAATATGATGCCAGAATATTTCACACTAGGTGAATTACAACAAGTATATGAAGTAATACTAAATAAAAAATTATTAGATCCTGCATTTAGAAGAATCATTGCCAGTAAAGTAGAAAAAACAAATAAAATGAAAACAGGAGAAGGACATAGACCTTCTGCATTATTTAAATACAAAGGAAAGAAATGAAAAAAGTAAAATTATTTGTCAATAACAACGAAAAGTCATTAGAAGTTGCAAAAACAATAAAAGAAAAATTAGAAAAGAAAAACTTTAAAATTGTAGAAGAAGATTATGAAATAGCCATCGCCATTGGAGGAGATGGTTCTTTTCTAAGAATGATAAAAGAGACAGCTTTCAACGAAGATTGCATTTATGTAGGAATTAATGCTGGAACATTAGGCTTTGCGCAAGAGATAAATCTAGATGAAATAGGGGAATTTATTAAAAGTCTAGGACAAGAAGACTACAAAATAGAAGAAATTGGTATTGCAGAAATCGAAATAAAAACACCAGACAGTATATCAAAACAATTAGCATTAAATGAAATTGTAATTCGAGACCTAGATTTAAACACAGTAAATTTAAAATTAATGGTAGAAAAAGAACTTTTAGAAAATTATGTAGGAGACGGTATTTTAATATCAACATCCTTTGGTTCTACTGCATACAACTTAAGCTTTGGTGGAAGTATCGTCTATAATACTTTTCATACACTTCAAATTACACCAATTGCACCATTAAATAATAAATCATATCGTAATCTTTTAAATTCAGTCATCATTCCAAGTAATAAAGAAATTAGTGCAATCCCAGAAAATAGAACGAAAGATTTATTAATTACGATTGATGGTGATAATAGTGAATATAAAAATGTAGAAGAAGTAAGCGTTAAAATAGAAGGAAGAACAATCAAAGTTTTTAGAAAAAAAGAATATAATTTTATAAGCAAAATCAACAACAAATTTTTGAAATAAGGGATAACATGCAAAAAGAAGGATTTAAAGCATTCAATAAAAATATGACTAATCAATATGGGTTACAATTTGAAGAAGGTAAAACATATAGCATTCCAGATAACATGATATTAACAAAAGGAACAAACGGTACCGGATTTCACTATACACCATATTTAGAAGATACATTACGTTATGTAAATGGAATGTTAGAAGAAATAAAAATTGCTAGAGTAACAGCCGGAAAAGAAATCATTACTTTTGATGACGAATATAATGGATATTATGATATCAGTGCGGCAAGAGAATTAACAATAGATCATATCATGACTAGAGAGGAAATATTAAATCATATGTTAAAACAAAGTGACTTTTCTCTTATCCGTTTTGTACAAGGATATAAACTAACAAAAGAAGAAATTAATGAAATAATTAAGAAATTCCATTACAACCCCGCTCTTTCTCTAGCAATAGATTATTATCAAAATGGAAATCACGAAGCCTACAACGAATTTTATAAAGTCAAAAAATCTAAATAATAGATTCAAAAAAAGAAATACTAATACTGGTGATACTATGAGAATTAGATTAGGATACGCATGTATTAGTGAAACACTAAATACTAATTATAAAACATATACCTATAGTAACTATATAAAAGAACAAAATAAAAAGAAGTTAGAGGAGATAATTACCTCTAATCTTTTTCATTTACAAGAACTATTAATCTATAACAACAAAAATAATATTCATTTCTTTAGAATATCTTCCAATTTAATCCCACTAGCAACAAAGAAAGAAGTAGATATCAATTATTATAAAAACTATCATAAAATCTATCATACCCTAGGAGAAGAAATAAAGAAAAATAATATGCGCGTAGATTTTCATCCAAGTGAATATTGTGTCTTAAACAGTACAAAAAAAGAAGTAGTAAACCAAAGTATAGATATATTAAAATATCACTATAATTTATTAATGTTTTTAGACATAAAAGAGCCACTATTAGTCCTTCATATTGGAAGTAAAGAATTTGGAAAAGAAAAAGCAATCACAAGATTTATTAATAACTTTAAAAGATTACCAAAGGGAATTCAAAAAATAATCGCAGTAGAAAACGATGATAAATCATTTAATGTAGAAGACTGTCTAACATTATCTGAAAAGACAGATATTCCTGTAATCTTAGATTATCACCATCATCAATGTAACCCTAGTAATAAAAGTTTAGAAGAATTATTACCAAGTATTATAAAAACTTGGAAAAAGACCCCTAAAATGCATTTTTCTTCTCCCAAAAGTAAATTAAAAAAAGAATACCGAAGTCATAATGACTATATAGATGTGAAAGAGTTTATAAAGTTTATAAACATATTAAAAAAAGAAAATAAAGATATAGATATTATGTTAGAAGCTAAGAAAAAAGATGAAGCTCCGTTCCGTCTCGTTAGAGAGTTAAAATATCAAACGAATATAAAATTTCTAGACGAAACTTCTTTTATGATATAATAGCTTAGAAAGGAAGTATTATATGAATAAAAAAATAGGCATCCTAGACTCAGGAATAGGTGGAACAACAGTACTAAACGAAATAATAAAACTTCTTCCAAAAGAAGATTATGTCTATTATGCAGATAGTAAAAATAATCCCTACGGAGAAAAGTCTCCTGAAGAAATATATAAAATTGTAGAAAATATCGTAGAGTTCTTACTAAAAGAAAAAGACTGTAAAATGATAGTAATTGCTTGTAATACTGCAACAACACGCTGTATGAAAAAACTAAAAGAAAAATACAAAGATATTCCATTTGTAGGTACCGTTCCAGCAATCAAAGTAGCTTGCGATAATAACTATAAACACACTCTAGTGCTAGCCACGCCATCTACGATTGACTCCGAAAGAACAAAAGAGCTAATAGAAGAAAATAGAAAAGAGAATCAAGAAATCATATTAATATCTTGTGATGGGCTTGCAAATGCAATAGAGACAAAAAATAAAGAAAAGATGAATGACATATTAGAAAACGTAAAAGAAAAAACCAAAAATACACCAATAGATTCTATTGTATTAGGTTGTACACATTATCCATTAATTAAAGATGAGATTCATAAATTCTTTAAAGATATACCTTTATTAGATGGTTCTATAGGAGTTGCAAAAGAGGTAAAAAGACAATTAGAAAACCATAATCTTTTAAATACAAAAGGTACTGGTAAAATAGAATTTATTTATTCAAAAGATAACTAAAAATTTTACTCTTTTCATTTTTTGTAATATAATGAATTAAGGTGATAATATGAATAATACCATATTTTATAAAATAATAAGACCTATCTTAAAAGTATTATTTAAAGTCTTATTTCGCCCTAAAATCAAAGGAATAAACAATTTACCAATAGATACAAACTATGTTTTAGCAGGAAATCATACAAAGTGGCTAGATCCCATTATGTTGATTGCTATTATTCCAAAACAAGTTCACTTTTTAGCAAAAGATTCCCTATTTAAAGGAATTACGAAACCTTTCTTAAAAGGAGTAGGGGCAATCCCAGTAAATCGTAAAATTCATGATCACCGCGCTCTAGAAAGTGCAATAAAAGCATTAAACGAGAAAGATATTATTGGTATTTTCCCAGAAGGAACAATAAATAGAGAAAAGAAAACTCCAACTTTACCATTTAAAATTGGAGCAGTAAAAATGGCGAATGTTACCAATACATCAATAGTTCCTTTTGTTATTACAGGAAAATATAAATTATTTTCTTCAAAAATAACAATAGAATTTCTAAAGCCAAGAAAAATATCTGACAACTTAGAAAAAGAAAATCAAATGTTAAGAGAAGAAATAGATAAAAAATTGGAGGACTATTATGAATGTAATCAATCTAATAAAACAAAAGATGATTAAAACACCATGGTCAAAATATTATAAAAAAGAAGAAAGAAAAATAAAAGTAGAAGATATTTCCATCTATGAAATGTTAGAAAAATGTAGTACAGATAGAGACAAAAACATTGCGATAAACTACTACGGGAAACAAATTACCTACAAAGAACTGCTACATAAAATAAATCAGGCAGCAAAAGCTTTTCGTAGTCAAGGAATAAGACGAGGAGACGTGGTGACTATATGTATGCCAAATACTCCAGAAGCTCTTGTTGCTTTCTACGCAGTAAATAAAATTGGAGCTATTGCCAATATGATTCATCCCTTATCAGGAGAAAAAGAAATTAAAGAATATTTAACTTCAACGCATAGTGTCATGTTAATCATGATTGACATCTGCTATGAAAAAGTAAAAAATATTATAAAAGAAACAGATGTATATAAAACAATTGTTACATCTGCCAGCGATTCTATGAATTTTTTATTAGCTTTTGGATATCAAGTAACACAAGGATATAAAGTAAAAAAGCCTAAAAGAAGTGAAGAATACGTCTACTGGAAAGACTTTATAAGAAAAGGTCTAAACTATCACGCAAAAGAAGATTACCATACAACAAAAGATACCCCTGCGGTAATTCTACATAGTGGTGGAACAACAGGAAGTCCAAAAGGAATCATTTTAACGAATGGCAATTTTAATGCTCTAACAGAGCAGGCAAAAATTATCTTTAAGCATTTAGAACCTGGAGAAAAGGTATTAGCAATTATGCCTATCTTTCACGGATTTGGTTTAGGAGTATCAATTAATGCGCCACTAGACCTAGGATGTGAAGTAATATTAATACCGCAATTTAATGCGAAAAAGTTTGATAAATTAATAGAAAAATATAAACCAAATATATTATTTGGTGTTCCAACATTATATGAAGCTTTAATTAATACAAAAAATGATAAACTAAATCTAAGAATGCTAAAATATATTATCAGTGGAGGAGATAGTCTATCACCATCCTTAGAAAGAAGAATTAACGTATATTTATCAAATCATGGGGCAAATATTACAATATCTCAAGGGTATGGTATGACAGAATCTCTTGCTGCTGTTGCTTTATCCTTTGGAGAGGCCAACAAACCTGGAAGTATTGGTATTCCATTTCCAAGTAACTATATTAAGATTGTAAAACCCGGTACACAAGAAGAAGTTCCATATGGAGAAGATGGTGAAATCTGTATCAGTGGACCAACAGTGATGACAGGTTATCTAGATAATGAAAAAGAAACAAACGAAATGTTACAAATTCATAAAGATGGTATGATTTGGTTACATACAGGTGATATTGGTATGATGGATGAGGATGGTGTAATCTACTATAAACAACGACTAAAGAGAATGATTATTTCCAGTGGTTATAATGTTTATCCAGCTTATGTAGAACAAGTAATAGAAGAGCATCCAGCTGTATTAAAATGTACAGTCATAGGAATCCCACATCCATACAAAATTGAGGTCCCAAAAGCCTATATTGTATTAAAAAACGGATATAATCCATTAACCGTAAGAAAAAGCATCAAAGACCACTGTAAAAAGAATCTAGCAAAATATGCCATACCAGCAGAATTTGAATATAGAAAGAGCCTACCAAAAACACTAATTGGAAAAGTTGATTTTAAAAAGCTTCAAGAAGAAAGTAGAGAGCAAAATGAAAAAAAATAAAGAAAAAATGCTTCCCTATAGAATCTTAAAACCAATTTTGGCCCCCATTTTTAAACTATATTATAATCCTAAAGTAATTGGAAAAGAAAATATACCAAAAGAAGGTCCAATCTTAATTGTAGGCAACCATAAACATTTATATGATCAATGTTTGGCAATAATTTCTACCAAAAGACCTATCCATTATATGGCAAAAAAAGAGTACTTCAATGGAAAAATGGCCTGGTTTTTCAAAATGATGGGATGTATTCCTGTAGATAGAAGTAAAAAAGATGATAACGCAACATCAAAAGCTTTAGAAGTTCTAAACCAAGGTTTTGCCCTAGGCTTATTTCCAGAAGGAACTAGAAACAAAACAAAAGAATTTTTACTTCCATTCAAATTTGGAGCAGTCTCCATGGCAAAAAAAACCAACGCAACGATTGTTCCATTTGGAATCACAGGAGACTATAAATTTCGAAGCAAAAATCTAACAATTCGCTTTGGAAAACCATACAAAGTAACAAAAGATTTAGAACAAGAAAACAAAAAATTAGAAGAGATTGTTGGCAACTTAATGAAAGAAAATTTAAAAAACAGTGGTAAATAGTGTCAAATAAAGAAAGTTCACAAGATTAGAACTTTCTTTTTATGTTATCATGAAACTGGTGATAGTATGGACAGAAAGAATATATTAGATGATTTTGGCACAGAAGATACGTATAAATTATATAGGACTGTATATGAAATCATTCATCCAACAATATCAAAAAGAAATATTTCAAACTATAAAATAATAATAGAAGAAAATCTAGTACCATTAAGAATATTTTATCCTAAAAAAATATCTAAACTAGAAAAAGCAATTATTTATATTCCAGGAAAATCATGGATAGTAAATGGAATTAAAAATTATAGTGATGTTTGTCAAGACTTAGTAAAAGAACTAGATACAATTATCATTGCCTTAGATTATGAATTAACCTCAGAATACGGCTATAATAAAACAGTAGATACCTGTGATAAAACACTACAATACTTAATCACTGGATTAAATAGAGTAGGAATAGAAAAAGATAAAATTACAGTCATAGGTGACTCAACAGGAGCAAGCATCCTAGCTAATATTGCAAATGAAAAGAAAAACACGATATCAAAACTAATTCTACTTTATCCAGCTTTGAACTTAACGTTTGAAGATCAAGAAAAATATCCATCATTAAATCAAAACAATAAAGTGGACTTATTAACCCTATCTCATTTAAAAGAATTTGCTAAAACGTATATAAAAAAAGACTATAAATCACCATTAAAAAAAGAAGATTATAAAACCTGGCCAACAACACTAATTATCACAGGAGACTTAGATCCAGTAAGAGATGAAGGAATAGAATTAGGAAACAAATTAAAACAAGAGAATAAAAATTCAAAATCAATCAACATAAAGTTTGCAACCCATGGATTATTAAATAGTAAAGATGAAGAATCTATAGAAGAATGTATGAAAGAAATCAAAAAATTTATCACAAAAAAAGAAAGATAGTATGTTATACTAGAAAGGTGAAGAAATGGAAAGAAGAAGAACAAAAAAAGATATCGTAAGAATGTTACTTAGAAATAATGAATTAGAAGAACAAGATGAAGAAGAGTTATTAAATCTACTAATCGATCAGCCTATCGCAATTGATGTAGATAAACAAGAAGAAGCAAAAATGACACGAGGTGACCGCTTTGCTGACAAGCTAAGTGAAGTAGCAGGTAGTTGGACATTTATATTAATATTTGTACTGTTTCTACTAGCCTGGATAGTCCTAAACACTGTTGTTTTAACAAGCAAAGAAGCGATTGACCCCTATCCATTTATTTTACTAAACTTAGTATTATCATGTATATCCGCACTACAGGCACCAATCATTATGATGAGTCAAAATCGCCAAGCAGAAAAAGATAGCTTGAGAAACCAAAATGACTATAGAACTGATTTAAAAAGTGAACTTATTCTTGAATCTCTTCACGATCAAATGAATTCAATTTTAAAAAATCAAAGACAAATATTAAAATATATAAAAGAAGAAGAGGAGAATAAAAATGAAAGTAAAAAAGATAATTAGTCTAATACTTTTAATCTCAATATCAATTATCTTGGTCGGTTGTGGTAATAAAAGCGAAACTACATCACAACAAAATTCAAATACACAACCAAACAGCACAACAGCTAATGCAGAAGCATATGATAAAGGATACTTAGAAATTAGCGATGAAGAAATAAAAGGTATGGAAAAAATGAATTGTACAAGAGAAGCAACAGGAGAAGGAAATTCTGAAGTAAATCTAAGTTATACCTTATATTATCAAGGAGAATATCTTCAATTACTACATTCAAAAGAAGAAATAATTACAGATGATCAAGATATACTAGATGAATATCAAACAGCATACATAAATATATATAAACATTATGAAAATCTCGAATACTATGATACAAGTGTAATCAGAACAAAAAATAGTGTCACAAACGACACCGTAATCAATTATAATAAAATAGATACAGATAAACTCCTAGAAATCGAAGGAGAAGAAGACAATATTATCAAAGATGGAAAAGTAAAATTAGATGACTGGTTAGATTTTGCAGAACAATTTGGTACAAAATGTGAGTAAAACTAGAAATCTAGTTTTTTTATCAAAAAAATATAATAAATATACAACTGGAGGGATAAAACAATGAAATATGAAAAATTAATTACAGACATAATGAGATTAGTATATAACAATAATAGTGATAAAAGAGAAGAACTGTTAGAACAAATAGAACGAGATCTACCAGATGAGCTTCCTAAAGCAACCCAAGAAAACATCATAAAAGAACTGAATAAAAAAGTGACAGAATATGTCAGAGAAAATAGTAATTATCGTAGTAGTGGCTTACCATCAAGAATAAAATATAAAGTAGAATTTCCAGAACTACCATCTCAAGATATCTTTTTTAGATTAAACGATTTAGTATTGCTGGAACCAAATAACCCCTTTCTACAACAAGCAGTAAGAAGAGTAGAACTAAGTGCTATAAAAGAAGAATTAAATTTAATAAAAGAAGCTAGAACAACCTATGCAAGAAAAAAATCTAATCCATATCAATTTACAAGTAATCTATTTTTACAAGAATTATTTTTGAAAGGATTAAGAGAAAAAATAAGAATTTTAGATAGAATAGAAAAATCTCAAATATACTCAGATGGATTAGAAGAAAAGAAAGCTCTTTCAGAGCAAGCAAAAACAAAAATCAAAAAAGTTGAAAAAGTAAGAAGAGAATATTTAAACGCTCAACTAAACTATCAAAATTCATGGACACAATACAATATGGCAATCCTACAAAACGAATTATTACAATCCAATGGAGAAGAGCCAGTAAATACTTCAGAACAAATTGATAGCATTCACTACGATACTGACTATAGAAGAATAGAAGTAGATAAAAAAGAAGCAAAATTAAGCTATATAACTGGAGAAATAACAAAAGAAGACTATCAATCTATAATAGAAAGAAAAGAAATACAACAACAAGAATTAAAAAGCACGTATAATCAAAAGAAACTATTTAAAAAATAAAGGCAAGAAAAACTTGTCTTTTATTATATTGCGAAATACAGAAAAACAATATATAATAAAAATAGTTGTTCGAGTAGTTCAATGGATAGAATCTCTCCCTCCGACGGAGATGATATGGGTTCGACTCCCGTCTCGAACACCATTTTATATTGAAATAGAAAAATAGATATGATAAAATGTAGTACATGCCGATATAGTTTAGTGGTAAAACAGATCCTTGGTAAGGATCAGCGGACAGTTCAATTCTGTCTTTCGGCACCATTAGAAAATCCAGTTGAACTTTTCCGGAAGGGAAACACTTTGAATAGAGATCAATCTGTAAAAAGGATTGATTTTTTGTTGATATGAAAACATCATCCTTTCTTCTAGGGTGATGTTTATAATTAATGAAATCAAACAAGAATTGATATGGCGGAGTCTTTTAGAAAAAGATTAGAAATTATCTACGATTTTTGTAATACTCTTCCAATATTCATAAAATGATTGAAGATTCAAAAGAAGATTATGATCGGAATAAAGAAAGCGAGAAAAACAATGATTATGATAGATTTACAGTGAGTAAATTAGTAGTAGTAGTAATTGCTGTAGTTGCACCCACAATATCTAGATGAATATGGAAAATATGCTCTACTTAAAGTTGGAAGCAAATGCTTACGAGCGTTAACTTCGGCTGCGTTTGGTTGGTAATACTATTTACAATAATATAAAATTAAATTACAATAAAGATAGGTAGCTACCTATCTTTATTTTAGAATAGAGGTGTTTGTTTTATTATGGTATTTAGTAGAGATATGGTAATAATATTAATAGTTGTTATTACTTTCATTCCAAGTTTAATATTTTTTTTAAGTCGTATACTTAAATACAAAGATAATAAAGAAAAACAAAAAAAATACGCAACTATGTTGGCGATATTCTATGTTGTTTATTTTTCGATTCCCATAGAGAAGATAGTAAATCAGCTTCCAGTAAATTTGAACAATATTGAAACTGCATTTAAATTTGATTACAATGATATGTTTAACAAAGAAAGATATGACCTATTATTTAAGAGAAAATATAAAAATACATATTTTGTAGTTGGAAGGCGAAATATTATAGAAGCCTCATTGCCAGAAGAATTTAATTGCTATTATAAAAATAAAAATGGATGGAGACCCGTCCTTGAGCCTTTTACTTATGATATAACTTATGGGGAAAATGACGGATATGATATTTATTATTGTAATAATACTAAGGATAAAGTAACAGGGGTTTTTGTAACTACATTTCCAAGTTCAGAAGAACCAAAAAAAGGTCTAGAAATTACCGACAAATACAAAACAGAGTTTAATTATATAACTGATGATAATAATAAACCAATAAAATATTTTAATAAAACTAATAAGATATATTTTGGAGTAATGAATCATAATATAACGGGTGAATATTATATAAAAATTAACGGAAAGAAAATACAGTTAGAAAATAAATAACGCATTGTAATAAATCGCTAATTGTTTATATTACAATTTAATATTATAATAGTGATATTGATATTCGAGGTGAAGTAGTAATGAATATTAATAAAGAAAAACTGGCTATAGAAGACAATATATTAGACATATACCAACAGGAGAATCAACATAATACTTTTGGTTGTGTTATGTGTAAGAAAAATTCAATATATAGAGTCTATCTATATGTAGAAAGAAGTAATGAGGTTATCTCTAATTTACTTCTAAAAGAATTCCCATTAAATAAATGAGAAGAAGCAAATATATATTTTAATAAATTAGAAGAATTAGTTAATTTAAAAGATTTATTTAAAATATTATCTTGCGTAGCAAAAGGAAGCGTATAAACGCTTTCTTTTTTGAAGTAAAGCTGAAGTATATGTTTCCGCGAAATGCTCAAAAACGTTGAAACGATTCAGAGAAAGTAACAAGAAAATATTTAATGAGTAAGAAAACTATGATAAGTCAACATAATCACTACAAGAATCAAATATTGCCATTTAATTATACATTAAATATTACTTTAGATGAATTAAAATATTATTAAGTGACTATTAACCTATATAATAAAAAATTGTATTTAGAAAAGACTTTATAGTCTTTTTTCTTTTAACAGAATAACTTTAATATCTTATCATTCATAAAAAAATATGATATGATTAAAATAGAATAGAGGTAAGAATATGAAAAGAAAGAAAAAAATAATTTCATCATTTATAATATTAGTTATTATTGGAATATCTTATCTATTTCAAAATTATCCAATACAAAATAACCAAGATAACGTAAATAAAAGAATAGAAGAAGCACCTGTTACTGCAGAAGAAAGATTAGAAGTAACTTTTATCGATGTAGGTCAAGCAGATTCAATTCTTTTAGAGAACGAAGGTCACTATATGCTAATAGATGCTGGAAATAATGAAGATGGTCCTAAGTTAGTAAATTACTTCAAAAACCAAAATATTTCTAACTTTGACTATGTAATAGGTACGCATCCTCATGAAGATCATATAGGCGGTCTTGATGATGTTATAGAAAACTTTAATATAGAGACATTCTACATGCCAGATGTAATTACAACAACCAAAACATTTGAAGATGTATTAGATGCATTAGGAGAGAAGAATATGAGTTTATCTATTCCTAAAACAAACGCTACCTTTAAATTAGGAGATGCTACTGTTAAAGTACTATATGTAGGAACAGAAGAAGAAAGTGACTTAAATAACACATCCATCGTATTAAAAGTAACTTATCAAAACATAAGCTTTTTGTTTACTGGAGATGCTTCAACGAAAGTAGAAGAACAATTAAATAAAAGTGACTTACAATCAACCGTACTAAAAGTGGGACATCACGGTTCTTCTACTGCAACAAATGAGGAGTTCTTAAATACAGTAAATCCTCAATATGCTATTATTTCTGTAGGTGTAGATAATCAATATGAACATCCTCATACAACAGTATTAAATACTCTAGCTTCCCATAATATAACAACATATCGTACTGATCAAGATGGAACAATCAAGATGATTACCGACGGAACAAATATAGAAATTAATACTCTTAAAACTGATACAAACGGGTAGGTGATAACATGTACGCAATTGATAGAATAGAAAACAATCTTGTAATTGCCGAAAATCTACAAACAAAAGAAAAAATAGAACTAAAAAAAGAAGAATTTTCATTTGAACCTAGGGAAAGATTGATCTTTTCGATAGAAAATGAAAAGATAATAGAAAAAAAAGAAGTAGAAGAGGACCGCAGAAAATTACTACGAGAAAAAATGGAAAGGCTAAAACATCATGAGTAAAAACAAATACATCCTTCCATTTAAAGGGACTTGGTATATAGAATATGGCGGAACAAAAAAGAAGAATTCTCATTCTTGGAATATTATAGGTCAGCGTTATGCCTACGACTTTGAAATAAGAAAAGAAAATCTTCCATATCACGGTGATCTTACAAAAAATGAAAACTACTATTCATATTTAGAAAATGTTTATGCCCCCTCAGACGGTTGGGTAGTAGAAATAATAGATAAATATAAAAATACTCATATTACAAAAGACAGAAAAATAATTAATGATTGCGATAATCCTAGAGGAAACCACATCATTATAAAGCATAATCATGGAGAGTATTCTACAATTTGTCACTTCGAAAAAGGAACTTTTAACGTTCAAATCGGAGATTTAGTCAAAGAAGGACAACTAATAGGAAAAGTAGGTAATAGCGGTAATACACAAGGTCCACATATCCATTTTCAGATTCAGCTAGGAATAGATCCAGATAATTCAAAAGGAGTTCCTATCACCTTTAAAAATGCTTACCATAATAATAAAAAACTTAAAAAATTAGAAAAAGGGATAGAAATAGAAAGTAGGTAGTCATGGAAAAAATAGATAAAATAAAAGATATTCAACTAGAAAATAAAGAAATTGATATAACTTTTGAAGAATTAGAAATTAAAAATGCAACTTTAGAAAAAATTGACTGGAAAAACTCAAAGTTTAATTATTTAGAAATCACAGATAGTAAAATAAACTCTTCTATCTTTTCCAATCTTAATCTAAGTGGCCAATCTATATACAAAGTTGTATTTACCAATTGTAATTTTGTTGGTACTAATTTTTCTAATGCTTTTCTAAAAGAAGTAGAATTTGTAAACTGTAACTTATCTTATGCTACTTTTGCTTTAGCAGAATTAGATAAAGTAATTTTTACGGAATGTAATTTAAAAGAAGCATCACTATACAAAATGAAACAAAAAAAATTACAGCTTACAAACTGTAACTTAGATTCAGTAGACGTGTTTGAAACCAACTTAAAAGATATTGATTTAACAACTTGCAATATCAATCATATTAAAATAGATATTTCTAGTATGAAAGGTTTAATAGTAAACGAAGAACAAGCTTTAGCTTTAGCAAAATTCCTACAGATTATCATTCGCTAATTGCTAATATCTAAAAAATATGATATATCTATATAATAAGGAGAGTACAAATGATAAATAAAAATATCTTCTTAACTTTATTTTTATATATAATTTTACCAATAACATTAATAGCAATACTGATAACAATAATAATGATACTAAAAAATCAAAAACTTACATCTATCAAGAAAGACACACTATTACTAAAAGTGCTAGGTATCGTCTTTGCTATTTATTCAGGATATACGTTGATTTGGTCTATATGTGAATTAATACCATTAAGAAAGTATAATGTATTAGAAGAGAGTAAATTACCAATTCTCTTATGGATTATTCTTCCAATATTTCCATTTTTAGTAACATATATTCTTTGGAGCAAATATAAAACAATAAAAGAAATAGGTGATAATAATGAATAAAAAATTTCATCCAATCAGAGCATTTATTATAATCATAATATTATCCTTATTAATTATATTACCACCATTGTTTCGACTATTATTTCCTAAAATAGAAGAAACAAGACCAACAAACACTGATAAAATAACTCTCTTAACTTGTACTAGAAATTATGCAGAAGAACAAACAACAGAAGTTGTAGAAGTTAGATATATTAATTCAAAAGTAAATCAAACAAAAATCACGTATACAACAACTCCAACAACAGAATACTCAGTAATTAATACCATAGAAAACGATCTTTTGCCTTCGATGGAACTTTCCTATTTTCAAAGCCTAGAAGGTGTGATAATAGAGCAGACAGAAAATCAAACTATAATAACTATTAACCAAGACATCATTGATAGAAATCCTAGTAATCAAGATTTAAAAGAAAACTACTTCAATGACAAACTAATTAATCAAAAAATATATTTTACAAATCGTTATTTTGAATGTAGTGAATCTACTCCTTAATCTTCTTTAATCGATTAAAAACATCTGCTTGTACATGATATATTTTTATATTTTCCAATTCAAATTGTTTAATGGCTTTGTTACTTTTTGTACAATCAGTCACTAGAAACCCTACTTTAGATAAGTAGAGTTTCTTTTTAGTTTTTAGCCTCATTTTTTGAAAAGCAGTATTTATATTTTTGCCACTACTTTGATAATACTCATACTGATAACTAATCCCATTATCACTTTTTACAGGAATAATTTCTTGAAAATATAAATTGACCTCTTCTCCACAAGAAATACCAACACCACGAATAATAGCTAAATCATTCAATTCAACATATTTCGGATTTCCAAAAATCACTACCGGAAGTAATAAGACAAAAATAACTCCCAATGCTTTTATAAGCTTCATAAATTCCTCCCTCGAACAACATTATCAGTAATATAAGAGTTACGATACTTAGTTTTTTGTTCCTTTCTTAAAATAGAATCCTTCCACTCATATTTATCAAAAGGAATAATAGGGGACAAATAAGAAAAACCAAAACTTTTCATAGAAATGAGTTTATAGAACAAGAAAACAGCTCCGACAAACACTCCATAAATACCAAAGAAAGCAGATAAAAGCAAAATACTAATTTTATAAAAACGAATAGCATTAACAAGTTCATTAGATGGGAAAATTAATGCTGCAATCGAAGAAATAGCAATAATAATAATCATAATAGGGGAAACAATTCCAGCACTGACAGCAGCATCCCCTAAAATAAGTCCTCCTAAAATAGAAACAGCGCTACCTGTCGTTGCTGACATACGAATATCAGACTCCTTTAATATTTCAAAAGCAATAATCATAAATAATGCCTCAATATATGCCGCAAAAGGCACAAACGTTCGTCCTGCTTTTAAAATCAACAGTAACCGATAAGGAACTAAGTCATAATTCCTAGTAGTAACTGAAATATAAATCGCTGGTAAGAATATCGCAACAAAAAAAGCAATGACACGAATAATTCGAATAAAAGTAGTATTACTATTCTTTTGGTAATAATCATCAACAGTATGAAAATAATCTAAAAAGAAACTAGGAAGAATCAAAGCATAAGGACTTAAATCAGTAAGTATAACAACTTTACCTTCTAATAATGCCATAGATGCTCTATCTGGGCGTTCACTCATCATAACCGTAGGGAATAAAGTATGATCTCCCTCTAAATAAGATTTTAAATAACTAGAATCAATAATACCGTCAATAGATATTCTCTTTAATTGATCATAAACTTTTTGAACCAATTCTTCCTTTACAATTCCTTTCACGGATAAAATAGTAACTTTTGTTTTAGTATATCTACCAACCTCTAAATCTAAAGACTCCAAATTCGTTGTTTTAATTCTTCGTCGAATAAGTCCCAGATTAGTATTAAACATCTCTGTAAAACTATCTTTAGGACCAGTAATTGATAATTCGCTTTGAACAGAAGTGACTCCACGATCAAGTCTTTCTCTCACTTCAATAGCGTACAGTTTATCAGTAATTAAAACTGCAAACCCTTGATTAACAAAACTAAAAATATCTTTTTCTTCAATCCCTATAACATTAGCATCTGGTAAATGACTTTCTACATTTTTTAGTTGTCGCTTAGAAAGACGAATTAAATCGTCTAAAATAAAATCATTAATCATAGTAGTACTACATAAAACCTCATTAAAAACTAAATATACTTTTTTTCTATCAACCATGAATTCTCGAATTTTATAATCCTTGGAGATAGAAATAGTTTTTTTAATTCTTTGAACTAAAAACATAAAATCACCTAATGTTAGTATGAGTATAAAAATATGATATAATGTATGAGAGGTGATACTTTTGCAAGTAAAAATTGAAAAACTAGATCACTACGGACGAGGAATTACAAAAATTGAAAATAAAATTTGCTTTGTAGAAGGTGCATTGAAAGATGAAGTAGTAGAAATAGAAGTAATAAAAGAAAAGAAAAAATACTATCTCGCAACAACAAAAAAAGTAATAGAAAAAAGTAAAGATAGAATAACATCAAACTGTCCATATTATGCTAGATGTGGGGGATGTAATCTAGATCATATATCATTTGAAAAAGAACAGGAATTTAAAGAAGAAAAAGTAAAAGAAATCATGACCAAATTCGCAAAAATATCAAATGATAAAATAAAACCTATCATCTATGACAACCCATACCACTATCGTAATAAAATTACTCTTCATAAAGACGACAAGAAAATAGGACTTTACGAAAAAGAAAGTAATACTATTATTCCTATAACAAAGTGTCTATTACTAAATGATAAATTAAATGAAATTCTAAAAAACATCAAACCAAGCAATAAAAAAGACATCATACTAAAAATAGGGAACAAAACAGATGAAATACTATCTCCAACTGCTAAAAAGAACTACATAACATCTTATATCGGCAATAAAAAGTATAAAGTATCAGAAAAATCTTTCTTCCAAGTAAACAGCATAATTACAGAAAAACTATATGATGAAATAAAAGAAATAATACAAGAAAAAAACTCTAAAAACGTACTAGATTTATACTGCGGAACAGGAACAATAGGTATTTATATTTGCGAATCAGTAAACAAAGTTCTAGGAATAGAGTCTTGCAAAGATGCAGTAGATGATGCAAATTATAATAAAGAATTAAATAACGCTACAAACTGTACTTATAAGTTAGGAAAAGTAGAAAATTTAACAAAAGAAATAACAAGTGAATATGACACTGCAATTATAGATCCTCCAAGAAGTGGATTAGATAAGAAAGTGATAAAAAAGTTACTAGAAATAAAACCAAAAACTTTAATATATGTATCATGTGACCCAGTAACTCTAGCTAGAGATTTAAACTTATTAAAAGAAAAATACAACATAGAATATATTAGACCATACAATATGTTTCCAAGAACATATCACGTAGAGACGGTATGTTTATTGTCCAAATTTCATTCAGACCAACATATCGAGGTAGAAGTGAAAATGGACGAGCTTGATTTGACGGCTGCGGAGAGCAAAGCTACTTATGAGGAAATCAAGAAGTATGTACTGGAGCATATGCCGAACAGGTATCAGGAGAAATAAGAGCGGTCATTGGTTCAGAATTAAGACCGGGCAATATATGGGAAAATATTGAGCTGCCACGTCTTAAGAATAATCCTAATGTTACAAAGATAACAACAATTGACCCGAAAACAGGTATAGAGCATGTTATATTTGAGAGGTGAGAAAATGAAAATTACAGGTAGTATGAACTATGTTAAATTTGATTTGGAAAATGGTTATATCATAAAAGCGGAAGGAGAAATGCTTGTAGGGAGAAAATTTGTAGTATATACAGACACTATGAAAACATGGGAGCCACCGCATGAGAATGAGAAACTCAGTAAAGAACAAATAGAAGAAATCATTCGGGAAGTGCAGGAAAGTATGAGTGAAAATACAGTTCAGATTATATTTGAATAAAAAAATATGTTTTTGCAGAACATTTGTCAAAAACACAATAATAGAAACAGCAAACTTGCAACAACCTGGTATTATTGGTGCAGCCTTACTTGCAAAAAGTATAATAGAAAAATAAGTTATCATATTTTAAAAAGGAAGAGGAAAATATGCGAAAAAATACAAAAAGATATATCGTTTCATCACTTAACAATTTAGAATTAAGTCCTCCAATTAGGTATGAAAGATATTATATAAATGATAGTTTAAGAGTCCAAAAGAAAGATAAAGACTATCAAAAAGAAATATTAGATGACAACAACGATATCATAGAAAAAGCAGATATTTCTGAAAAGGAATTTCTATCATTAAAAGAACAAGCACGCTCTAAAATCATAAGAGATAGTTATCTATATTTAAAAGATGATAGAGTGTCTATTAAAAAATATTTAGGAGACCATCAAGGATTATATCGTGTAGAAGTTACATTCCAAACAAAAGAAGAAAAAAACAAATATCAAAAAGAAAATTGGATGGGAAAAGAAATTACAACATCTCCATTAGCATTTGATAAAGATTTAAGTAAATTATCAAAAGAGGAATTTAAAAAAGAATTAGAAAAATACAACAATACAGAAAAGAGAAAAGAAAAAAATAAAATACAATATAATCGCAACAAATCTAGACGGAACACTATTAACTAGCAATAAAAAATAACACCTAAAACAAAAAAATTTAGACACACTAAAAGAAAGTGGTTACTTTATCGTAAGAGTAACTGCCAGAAACCTATCAAGTGTAAAAGAAGCAGTAAACATCAAATTGTTCGATTATTTAATATTAAGTAACGGTTCCGATATATATGATGTAGACAAAGAGATTATAAAGAACTATAAAAATGTCAACGTAACAAATATGAGTAATACAGATCAATTAAACAGTAAATTTTGGCTAATCATAAACCCTAATGGAATAAACAAATTGAAGACACTAGAGCTTCTATGTGATGATTTAAAAACTATACCTAATAAAGTTATTTTCTTCGGTGATGGTGAAAATGATCTTCCTATCATTAAAGGAATAGGGTTAGGAATAGCTATGAAAAACGCAGAAAACATAGTAAAAGAAAACGCAGATGATATAACACTATCGAATGACAAAGAAGGAGTTGCCAATTATCTAGAAAAATATCTTATAGAAAAAAAGAACAGCAAAAGTGACAAATAACATCTAAATCTAAATAAATTAAAAAAAATATAGAAATATGTCAAGACGTATGATATGATTTAATCATAGAGAGGTGAGAAAATGAGAGAAAGAAATATTGCAGTTGCTATCATCTTAACAATCGTAACTTGTGGAATCTATGGAATCTATTGGTTTATCGTTCTTACAGATGATGCAAGATTAGCAAGTGGAGATCAACAAGCGCCATCAGGAGGAATTGCTTTCTTATTAACCTTAGTTACCTGTGGTATTTATGGTATTTACTGGGCATATAAGATGGGTAAAACTCTTGTTATGGCAAAACAAAAAGCTGGTCTTAATGCAGAAGATAATTCAGTGCTATATTTAATACTTCAATTATTTGGCCTTGGAATTATCAATTATGCTTTAATGCAAAATGAACTAAATCAGCTTGCTGGAAAAGAAGCAGGAGTAAGATAAGAGCGCAATGCTTTTTTTCTTTCTATGAAAAAAAAGATAATAATCTGTATCTCTTTACTCATCTTATTAATAACTTACCTCTATTTAGGAAATAAATATCACATTTATTTAGATTGCCCTATCAAAAAAACAATAGGACTATACTGTCCAGGATGTGGGATTACTAGAATGTTACTTTCTATATTACAATTAGACTTTTACCAAGCATTTAGATATAATCCTTTACTTTTTATATGTTTGCCATTTTTTATATTTTTTGTGATAGAAGGTATTATCTCAAAGAAAGAACCTCTATATAATAAAATACCAACTAAAATATGGATAATGATAATTGTAATATTTATTATTTATGGCATATTAAGAAACATTCCTTTTTTCGATTTCTTAGCACCAACAGTAATTAAATAAAAAAATGACATAAAAACATAACAAAAACACCTATTAAAAAAAACAACAAGACTTTCGCATTTAAAGGATATTTAAAAGAAGATGGTAGCAACTCATAAATAGAAATATGAATCATAATCCCCGCTGCCATAGAAAGAATAATGCCCAAAACAAAGTTTGTAATAAAGGGAGCTAAAAATAAATAAGCAAGAACGGCCCCAATCATCTCAGAAAACCCAGAAATAAAAGTAAATACGATTGCTTTTTTTCGATTACCAGTAGCAAAATAAATAGGTACTGCAACACTGATTCCCTCAGGAATGTTATGCAAAGCAATTCCTAAAGATAAAGTAACTCCTAAAGACAAGTCATGACTGCTAGAAAGAAAAGTAGTAATTCCTTCAGGAATATTATGAAATATTAAAGCAATCACAGTAACAATACCTAAACGATATAAGTAGTTAGAAGAAAGCTTTTCTTCTATTTTTTTTGATATTTTAGAAGAAAAGATAATCCCAACTACAACAAAAATAGCTGTAAATAAGATGCTAGGAAAAATAAAGTTACTTTCACAAAACAGTGCAAAACCTTCAGGTATTAATGATAAAAAAGAAATAGTAAGCATCACACCACTAGCAAAAAGTAAAGAAGAGGGAATAATTTTTTCTGCTTTATCATTGGAAACAAAAATAGGAATGACTCCAATCATCGTTGATAATCCAGCAAATGTAGTAATTAAAAAGCTAATAATAATAGAATTCATATTAAATAATATGAAAAAAAGAAATAAACAATGCATAAACATAGCTTATTTCTTTATATATAGTTTCTTTTCTAACTCTGGTATAACTTCACTACCACGAGATATAAAATGATCAAATTCTTTTTTTCTAACTTCAGTAGCATCTACATAGTAAACACTTGAACAAAAACTAGTCATATCATGAATAATCAAAGCAAACATTTCCAATTCTTTATTTAAAACATAATTTTGTAAAAGAGAAAATACAGAAGGATACATTTCTTTATAATCATCAGGATGTAATAGCAAGACAGAGGAAGAAGCAATCCGTTTATCACCAAACTGATATACTTTTAATCCATGATTCAAAAAGTCGCTAGGTTCACAAACATTAGTCAAACAAAGTCCCTCCTGATATAGTTGCGAATAAGGAAGTTGATATCTGTGTACCATTTCTTTAACCCAGGTAACATCTTCTGGCAAAGTTTTACTAGAATGAAAGGATACAGTATCCACCATAGTAGCAAGTACCGCAAGACAAATCTCATCTTTAGTAAATTCATCTTCCTTTCCTTTAACAATCATACTTGCAGTAGAACTTGCTTTCTCGTTTCTATAATAAGAATAAGAAAACTCCTGGTTAGTAGGATGATGATCAATAACACCAGACACCACCCCCGGAACATCACGTTCAAAATGGTCAACCAAAATATATTTCTGATCCTCATCCCGTGGTAATACTCCTTGATAATCACTAGGGTTCAATCCATAATTACGACAAATAATTAAATTTTCATTATCAATTTTTAAATCGGGTATAATAAACTTAGAGCAATATCCGTGATTATTCAAATACTTCTCTAATAAATAGCCACTGACAATACTGTCTACATCTGGATTCTGATGCCCTAAAATAACATATTCTACTGTACTCATACTATCACCACCAAAAGTATAACACAGAATGAAAAATTATGATATAATACAGAAATAGAGGTGATAGAATGAACTACGATTTAGAAATGGAAAAACAAATTGAAGAAGTTTCTAATAAAAACAAACTATTACTACACGCATGTTGTGCCCCGTGTTCATCAGCTGTATTAGAACGTATTTCTAAATACTTTGATATCACAATTCTATACTACAATCCTAACATTACAGAAAAAGAAGAATATGAAAAAAGACTGAATGAAATTGAAAACTTTGTAAAAAAATTAAATGTAGACAATATAAAAGTATTAAGAGGAAGATATAATCCAAAAGAATTCTTTGACATGGCAACCGGTCTAGAAGAAGAAAAAGAAAGAGGGAAACGATGCTACAAATGTTATGAATTACGACTAAGAGAAACCGCTAAAGTAGCCGAAGATTTAAACTTTGACTATTTTACAACAACCCTAAGTATTAGTCCATATAAAAATAGCAACTGGCTAAACAAAATAGGAAAAGAATTAGACAAAGAATATACACCAACTTATTTATATGCTGACTTTAAAAAGAAAAATGGGTATAAACGAAGCATTGAGTTATCTAAAGAATATGGTCTATATAGACAAGATTACTGTGGATGTATTTATTCAAAGAAAGAGCGAGAACTAACAAAATTACAACACATATCATAAAATACTATACCTTTACTAGAAATAAAAAGTAACGTATACTAAAAAAAGAATAGGAGTGAAATTATGAAATACTACTGTATAGGAATAAAAGGAACAGGAATGTCAACACTTGCACAAATACTTTATGACTTAGGAAATGAAGTAAGTGGGTATGATGATGCTAAAGGGCATAAATTTACCCAAGATGGTCTAGAAAAAAGAAATATTCCAATTTATTATGACCACGACCATGAAATAGATAAAGACACTATTGTAACTTACAGTGTTGCTTTTAAAGAAGACCACGAAGAAATGAAACGAGTAAGAAAACTAGGGCTAACCGTAAAAAAATATAGTGAACTTATGGGAGATGTCATCAATATGTTTGAAACCATCGGAGTCAGCGGAACCCATGGTAAAACAACAACTTCATCTCTAATTAGACATCTCTTAGAAGAAACTGTAGGTTGCAACTACTTCATTGGAGCTGGAGACGGCTATGCAGACAAAAAAAATAAATACTTCGTTGTAGAAAGTGATGAATTTAATCGTCATTTTACAGATTATCATCCAGCATATTCTATTATTACTAATATAGAAGCAGAACACTTAGAATGCTACAAAGATATTGATGATATCAGAAACACCTTTGAAATTTTTGCAAATCAAACTAAAAAATTAGTAGTGGCCAACGGTGACAATGCAGAAGTAAGAAAAATTAATTATAAAACAAAAGTTATGTTTTATGGCTTTAATGACAATAATGACATAGTAATTAAAAACATGAAATTATTAGAAACAGGATCAGTATTTGATTTATATATTAATAATGAATTATTTGGACATTTTGATATTCCATTATATGGAAAGCATATGGTAGCAAATGCAGCAGCAGCAATCACAATTGCTAAAGAGCTAGGATTAACAGTAGAAAAAATTCATGAGCTATTAGAAACGTTCCATAATGCAAAAAGACGTTTTGCTGAAACAAAAATAGGAAACTGTGTAATTATAGATGACTATGCTCATCATCCTACAGAAATCAAAGTAACATTAGAAGCAGTAAAACAAAAATATCCAAAGAAACGTTTAGTCGTTGTGTTTGTACCAAATACATATTCAAGAACAAAAGATTTCAAAAATGAATTTGTTGAAGCATTCAATATTGCAGATAAAACTTATCTAACAGAAATCGATTGTAATAGGGAACGTCAAGAAGATTACCCAGGTATTACATCTCACATAATTGTAGACAATCTAAAAAATGGAGATATGATTAGTATTGATACAATCGACAAATTAAAAGATGAAAAAGATTCTGTTGTATGTTTTATGAGCTGTGCTTATGTTGACAATTTAATTGACAGTTTCAAAAACTTGATAAAATAAAGAGGAAAATCCTCTTTTTTATTTTCTCGAAATTTTTTTCGAGTTTTTTTATTTGTTCGATTGTTTTTATACGAACAATTGTACTATAATAATATCAGATAATGAAAGGGAGGAAAAACTATGAAAAAGAAATATTTAGTATTACAAATTAAGAAAGAGAAAAAGGGCATCATAAAAGCCGATTCATATAAAATTTATGAAACATTAACAGATACATTCTTCTATGAAGATATCTTTGCTTACAGCAAAGAAGAGTACTTTATAGATATTACAAACTACCAAGAACTATATGAACAAACACCATATCAACTAGCTCAAAATTTAAAGACGAAATTGATAAAAAAGAATCATCTAGAAGTAAAAATAGGAATAGGCACAAATCTTTTTCTAGCCAAAACTGCATGCGATATTATTACCAAAACTAAAAAAATAGAAATTGCATATCTAGATGAAAAAGAATACATTTTAACTTGCTCAACTCATAAACCACTAAATGATTTCTGGCAAATAAGTAATAGCATGATGTTAAAACTAAAAAAATTAAAAATTAACACTATGGAAGATATCAGAAACTACTCTTATGAAAAATTATATGAAGAATTTGGCTACAACGCAGAATATTTAATCAATCATTCTTTAGGAATAGAAAGTACAACAATAAAAGAATTAAATGAAAAGAAACTCCCAAAAACAATTTCAGCATGTACCAAATTTGAAACTATAAAAACTAAAAAAGAAGGCACCAAAGAACTAATAGAACTTTTAGATTTCAATATTTTAAAATTAAAAGAACAAGGACTTTATACAAAAAACGTATATTTATATATTAAATATGCCAACAACATTATTCCAAGAGAAACAATTACTATCAAACTAAAGAATAGTACAAATTCATATATAGCATTAATGAACTCTGTATTAAAAACTTATAGTGACAAAGTAAATTTATTTATACCTATCGAAAAACTAGCAATATCTTTTGGAGAAATTACGAAAAGAAACGAAAATTCTTATCTAGTTCCTAAAAAAAAGAAAAATATAAATATAGTTTTTAAAAACTTAATAAATAAAAAGAAAGAATTATCTTTTCTTATTCGTGAAAAAATGACATTTTTACATACATAAAATAATTGTTTTACTATGAAATAACAATAAATTTTGCTATAATGGTACTAGTGGTGAAAAAAATGAAACGTAGTGAAGTACAAAGAGAAAAATTAAGTCCTATGATGCAACAATATATGGAGATAAAAGATAAATACGAAGATTGTATTATCTTTTTTCGCCTTGGTGACTTCTATGAAATGTTTTTTGATGATGCCATCCTTGCATCCCGTGTATTAGAATTAACATTAACAGGAAAACAAGCCGGATTAGAAGAGCGTGTACCGATGTGTGGTATCCCACATCATGCCTATGCAGCATATGTTGATGAACTTATTGAAAAAGGTTATAAGGTAGCAATATGTGAGCAATTAGAAGATCCAAAACTTACTAAAGGAATGGTAAAACGTGATGTAATACAAATAGTTACTAAAGGAACTAGAATCGATGAAAATATAGATTCTAAGAGTAATAACTATATTGCCAATATCTATAGTTTTGATTATTGTTATGGAATTAGTTTTGCTGATATTTCTACTGGAGAAGTTTATGCTATGCTAGTAGAAGGAGAAAAAGAAAAAGTAATAAAAGAAATCGCAAAACATGGGTTTAAAGAAGTAATAGTAAATGATAATACAGATCGAGAAATAATAGAAATATTACGAAGTAACTACAATATATTAGTAACAATTACAAAAGAAGAATCCGAAGACAAGAATTATGAATACATCTATAAAGATATTGAAGATATAAGATTTGTATCTACTTTAAAACACTTATTATATTACATATTAGATACTAAAAAAGGAGATCTTCATCACTTACAGAAATGTAAAATTATTAAAAATAGTGAATATCTAGAATTTGACAATAATACAAAAAGAAATCTAGAATTAACAGAAACACTAAGAAATAGAGAACGTCAATATAGTTTATTATGGTTACTTGATAAAAACAAAACTGCCATGGGATCAAGATATCTAAAATATAATATTGAAAATCCATTAACAAATAAAGAAGCGATAGAAAGACGTTACAACATGGTAGAAAAACTATCAACAGAATTCATTCTAAGAGATGATTTAACAAAAGAGCTATCCAATGTTTATGACTTAGAAAGACTAGCCGGAAGAGTAAGTTATGGTAATTTAAACGCTAAAGACCTACTACAATTAAAAAACTCATTAAAATCATTTCCAAGAATCAAAGAAATTCTAGAACAATTAAATTTTGATAAAAAATTAGAAACACTAGATGAACTATATGAACTATTAGATAAAACAATTCTAGAAGATGCTCCGTTTACACTACATGAAGGTCACCTTATCAAAGAAGGGTATAACGAAGAACTAGATGAGCTAAAGAGAGTAAGTAGCGGGTCTAAAGATTTTATCTTAGAGTTAGAGCAAAAAGAAAGAGAAAGAACGGGAATAAAAAATCTAAAAGTTGGATTTAATAAAGTATTTGGATATTATATTGAAGTTTCTAAAGGTCAAAAACATCTAATTAAAGATGAATTTGGATATGATAGAAAACAAACATTAGCCAACTGCGAAAGATATACAACTCCACTATTAAAAGAAAAAGAAAATATCATCTTAGGTGCTGAAGAAAAAATTATCAATTTAGAATATAAAATATTTATGGATATTCGAGAAGTAGTAAAACGATATATTGGAAAACTACAAAAAGCATCAAAAGTCATCAGTGAGATTGATATGCTACAATCATTTTCAATCGTAAGTGATCAATATAAATATGTAAGGCCAACACTAACTGATGAAAAAATGATTAAAATGATTGATTGTCGTCATCCAGTAGTAGAACAAGTGATGAAAGACAAATATATTCCAAATGATATCATCATGGATAAAACAACAGACATTTTATTAATTACTGGTCCCAACATGGCAGGAAAATCTACATATATGAGACAATGTGCAATTACAGTAATCATGGCACAAATGGGATGCTTTGTTCCATGCAAAAGCTGTACAATGCCAATTTTTGATAAAATCTTTACAAGAATAGGAGCAAGTGACGACTTAGTCAGTGGTGAATCTACATTCATGGTAGAAATGAAAGAAGCTAATACTGCTATTAGTGACGCAACTGAAAACAGTTTAATTCTATTTGATGAATTAGGAAGAGGTACTGCTACCTATGATGGAATGAGTCTAGCTCAAGCAATATTAGAATATATCCATGATAAGATTAAAGCAAAAACCATGTTTTCAACCCATTATCATGAATTGACTTCTTTAGAAAAAGATTTAAAACATTTAAAAAATGTTCACGTATCTGCCATAGAAAAAGAAGGTCAAATTACCTTCTTACATAAAGTAAAAAATGGAGCCGTTGATAAAAGTTACGGAATACATGTCGCAAGCCTTGCCCATCTACCAGAATCACTAATTAAAAGAGCCGATGAAATATTAAACATCTATGAAAAGAAAAACATCAAGAAAGAAACATTTACTCAAACATCATTATTTGAACTAACAGAAAGTGAAGCAGAGCCAAAGAAAAATGTAATAGAAGAAAAAATTAAGGCTATGAATCCATTAGAAATGACACCAATGGAAGCCTTGAATTATCTTTATGAACTAAAAAAAGAAATAAATAGAAAGGAATAATTTATGAAAAATAGAAGCGAATTAAGAGAAATTATAATGAAAGTAATCTACCAAACATACATATTAGATAAAACCAAGAACAACTATGATGTAGATGACTTAATCAAAGAACAATTAGAAGCAGAAAATGATTATGTAAGAGACTGCATAAACGGAATTATTAAAAACCAAAAGGAAATCAACAAATTAGCAAATAAGCATATGAACAACTGGACCATAGATCGTTTAAATAAAGTAGATCAAGCAATTATCTCTTTAGGAATATATGAACTTATGTACACAGATACACCAAGCATTGTTGCAATCAATGAAGCAATTGAACTTTCTAAAAAATATTCAGAAGAAGCTGTAACAAAAATGATAAATGGTGTTTTAGATAAAATCTATCATGAAGAAGAAAAATAGAAAGGGATAATTATGAACGACAAATATATCACCGTAACACAACTAACTAGATATATTAAATATAAGATTGATAACGACGTTAACCTAAATGAAGTTTTTCTAAAAGGAGAAATTTCCAATTTTAAAGCTCATAGTAGAGGCCATTTCTATTTCACTTTAAAAGACGAAGGTTCAAGAATCAATGCCATTATGTTCGCATCAAGTACAAAAAAAATTAAATTTACTCCACAAGATGGAATGAAAGTATTAGTAACTGGAAAAATAAGTGTATTTGAAGCAAATGGTGGTTATCAAATATATGTAAATGATATGTTAGAAGATGGAGTAGGAAATTTATACATCGCATTTGAACAGCTAAAAAAGAAATTAGAGCAAGAAGGATTATTTAGAAAAGAATATAAAAAGCCTATTCCTAAAATTCCAACAAAAGTAGGAGTAGTAACAGCACCAACAGGAGCTGCCATCAAAGATATCATATCAACGATTAAAAGGCGTTGGCCATTAACAGAAATTATACTATTCCCATCACTGGTACAAGGGGAAAATGCAAAAGAAGATATTGTAAAACAAATAGAAAAAGCAAAAGACTACGACTTAGATACATTAATTGTAGGACGTGGAGGTGGATCAATCGAAGATTTATGGCCATTTAACGAAGAAATTGTTGCTAGAAGTATATTTAACTGTAATATCCCCGTAATAAGCGCTGTAGGGCATGAAATTGACTTTACCATTGCCGATTTTGTAGCCGATTTAAGAGCACCAACACCTACAGGAGCTGCTGAACTTGCAGTACCACAAAAAGCTGATGTTGAAAATTACTTAAATCAACTAAAAATAAGATTAAATAAAGCAATGCAACATAAAATTAATATTAATAGTCAAAAATTAGATGAGATACGAAGTAGATATATTTTTCAAAATCCTATCGCTATCTATCAAGCAAAAGAATTACAATTTGATAGCATCCTAGATAGACTAAAATTTACAAGTAAAAACCTAATTACCCAAAAAGAAAAAAAATATATTTCTATTATGAGTTCATATATCATTCAAGAACCAAAAAAACTAATAGAATTAAAACAGAATAAATACTTACAACTAATATCAAAATTAGAGACTCTAAGTCCTCTATTAACAATAAAAAGAGGATATTCCATGACCAAAAAAGATGGAAAAGTTATTACAAAAACAAAAGAATTAAATAAAAATGATAAAATAGAAATTACTCTAACAGATGGAACCATCAATGCAGAAGTAATTTAAATAAAAAAGGAGATAATTATGGCAAAAACAGAAGAAAAAGAATTAACATTTGAAGAAAGTTTAGAAAAACTTGAAAGTATTGTAAAAAAATTAGAAAGTGGAGAAGTTCCATTAGATGATGCTATCAACGAATTTAATACAGCCATGAAACTAGCAAAAAGCTGCGACGAAAAATTAAAATCAGCTGAAGAAGCAATTACTAAAATCGTAAACCCAGATGGTAGTCTAAGCGACTTTAAAGTAGAGGAGTAACAAAATAGAGGATAAATATGAAAATTAACTACATAAATATACAGGGGGCAATTCTCTACGGAGTAGCACCAAGAAGACTAGAAAAAATTAGGAAAAGAGCTACAAAAACTTTTCAAGAAAACAATATTCCTACTATCTCTACATACCAAGATGGAAGGAATGCCGTCATTGCAATGAAAAAAAACGAGGTAATTGGATGGATAGATTTTGAAGATAGTCAAGGTGTACAACAAATTCATTCGATAAATATATTACCAGAGTATCTAACTGAAGGAATTATTGATAACCTAATTGAACAAGCAATCTATGAATTAAAAAATGAAAAGCCATGTATAGCGATTCCTTCAAATATGTTGAACTACTTAACACCAAGTATAGAAAAATACAACTGGGAGCACACATCATATACAGTATACCCAACAGAAGATAATACCCATGGATATAATGAATATACAAAATGGCCTGAAAAAGGTCCCCAAAGAAAAAAGCAAATCAAACAATGATTTGCTTTTTAATTAACTTTCCTCAGTTTCTAATTTTCTTCTCGTAAGTAATAACAAAGCATGCTCAAACTCTTCATCATCTTCTAAAGGAAGTAATAAATCCGGATGGTTAACATCCTCCTTACGAATCATCATATCTCGTGGATCTTTTTCATTAGAAAGATATAAGTAAGAATCAATTTTTGTAACTAAAACATAATCTTTATTATCAAAAGAATAAATTTCTACCTCATCCATTATTTACCACCCATACCTTTCTCTCCGGTATTTTGAATATCTTGACCAGAATTAAGCATAGCTTCAAGTTGAGAATTCGCATCTATATGACTACGAGCAATATCTGCTTCTGTCTGCTGAACAATATAATTTCTAACATCCGCTTTAAAATCCGGATCTTGAATACCATCCTCATATCTTTCAGGATTTAAGCTACGAACTAAAGTATCAGGATTCTCACCAAAAGAATGTTCTACAATACTAGACAACTCATCCTGAGTATATGTCTCATTTAAACTACTACCTAAAGTTCCAAGTACAATTAACGGATCTCCGCCATTTTCCAATATCGCATCCACATCCTGTCCAACTCCCCAAGTATTCAATTGCCAGTTCTGCAAATCATCAGTCCTAGATTTATGATTATTAACAGCTTGACTAGTAGCAGCTACAACTGGATTTTGATTAATCATATCAAGCTCGTGTAAATTATCTCCAAGAGATTGAAGTCCAACAAGAGCGGCAGCCCCCAAGCCCATAGCCAAAACAATACCTTTCCAATGCCTTTGCAATTGTCCTTTTAAACTTTTATCAACTTTTTTTCTACTTTGCTTAGCATGAATAGTTTTTTGATCTAAAGAACGCCTACGCATTTCTTCATATGCTTCATAATCATCTTCAGTCATATTTCTAGCATTAGTCTGTCTCCTATATTGCGATGAAGCAGGTCTTTGATGATAAGTATTAGTCTTCTGCATAAAATCTGGAATTCCCAAACGGTCCTCGTTACTATATGCCATATCTAATTCACCTCTAGTATAACTATAGCAAACTACATAAAAAAAATCAAAAAAAATGTAAATTTTTAGTGTAAATGGTAAAAACTATTTAACATAATAAAACAGAGAAAAATCAAACTATTAATGTAGTAAAGAAAAGAGGTGATTTTTTTGAAAATAAAAAATAAATTACTACTAACAATACTTCTTCTAACAATCACTATTATTCCCATAAATACACTTGCTTATTCTGACTACATAATAGCATCAGGAAAAACAATCGGAATAGAAGTAAACTCAAATGGCGTATTAGTTGTCGGATTTTATGAAGTAGATAATTCCTATCTAGCAAAAGACGCTGGCTTTGAAATAGGAGATAAAATTATCAAAGTAAACGAAACTAAAGTAAACAGTATTTCTGAGATGGTAGAAGCTCTAAAACAAGAACATGAAAATGAAACAATTTTTACTATAACAAGAGACAATAAAGAAAAAACAATAAAAATGCAACTATTAGAAGACGAAAATAAAGTTTTAAAGACCGGACTATATGTGAAAGATCAAATTAATGGAATTGGAACGCTAACATATATAGATCCAGGAACAAGACGGTTTGGTGCCTTAGGACACGAAATAATAGAAACAACAACAGCTCAAAAATTTGAAATTAAAGATGGAAAAATTTTTAAAGCAAATGTTTCTAATATAAAAAAGAGTAGAGATGGTGCTGCCGGAGAAAAAAATGCAAACTACGACAAAACAACATCAGAAGGAGCAATAGACAATAATGATATCACTGGAATTTATGGAAACTATCAAGAAGAAATAAGTAATATGAAAACTTTAGAGGTAGGAACAAAAGATGAAATAACAACAGGAAAAGCCACAATAAAAACAGTAATTGAAAATAATAAAGTAGAAGAATTTGAGATTAACATTCTAGCTATAGATAAAAACAGTAAAACAAAAAATATTCTTTTTGAAATAACAGATGAAGAATTACTAAATAAAACTGGTGGCGTAGTACAAGGAATGAGTGGATCACCAATCATACAAAATAATAAAATTATAGGGGCAGTAAACTATGTAATAGTTAATGATACAAAAAAAGGATACGGAATCTTTATTACTACCATGCTAGAAGAAGGAGAAAAATAAAGAGGCAAAAGTCTCTTTATTTTTAAATAAAATTATGTTAAAATATATAACCAGACAGGGGATGAGGATATGAAAGTATGGACAAAAGTAAAATTAACAGACAAAAATAAAGATGTAGAATTAATTGCTAAATCATTAACTAATTATTTATATGGCTATGGACCAATTTTAAATATTACCAGAAAATACCACATTAAACCAGAAGACAGAAAAGTATTAGATCAATATACAGCTAATCGTATCGCAGGTATATTGATGCTGTATTTAGCAAAAGATACAAAAAGAATCAATGATATCGTAAATAAATATAACATTCCAGAAGGAATTGTACAGGATATAATCCCCGAACTAGAAGGATATATAGAAAGATAAAAAAAGACATCAAAAGATGTCTTTTAACTTCTACAAATATAACAAAACACTTAAAAAGGAAATAACCATTACAACTACTAAAATGATGGATACTATTTTAACAACTTTTTGATTCATTATTATACACCTCAACAATAATTATAAAATAAATAGCGAAAAAAGTAAAATGAATTTTTTCATAGTACAAATCATCCAGGAATATGAATATACAAAGGAGATACTATGAAAAAAATAATAAACGAACTAAAACAAAATAAACTATTACTAATATTAACTATTCTAACCATTCTATTTACCATAATAGGAAGCCTATTTCCAGCAATATTATCTGAAAGTAACAAAGAACTAATTAAAAGTAGTATTACAGAATTTATAAACAAAATAAATAAAAATGAAGTAAACTATATATCGGCCCTAATTTCTAGTTGTTCAAATAACATACTAATAACAATTCTTCTATGGGTATTAGGACTATCACTAATAGGAATACCATTAGTCTTAATTATTCACACTTTTAAATGCTTTATCACTGGCTTTTCTCTAACAAGTATCCTAATTACTTATGGAATAAAAGGAAGCATAACATCACTTATATATAGCATTCCAAACATCTTCAATATGCTAGGAAGTTTATTATTAAGTTATTATGCTATTTCTTTTTCCATCACTATTTATAAATGTATCTTTAAAAAAGAAACAAAAAATTGGTCCTCCATCACCAGACAATATATAAAAATAGGAATTTTCTTCTTCCTATATGCAATTATTATTTCGGTAGTAGAAAGTTATGTTATTCCTAATATATTAATATTATTATAAAAGATAAGCTTATTATCTTTTTTCTTTTGAAAATCTACGATATAATAAAAAAGGTGATATTATATGGAAAGAAAAACTGTTGCAATAGGAATGAGTGGAGGAGTAGATTCATCTGTTGCTGCCTGCTTATTAAAAGATAAAGGATATAATGTAATTGGAGTAACTCTAGAATTATTAGATAACGAAGAAACAAAAAAATCCATAGAAGATGCAAAAAACATATGTAAAAAAATAGGCATAAAACATTATGTATGCGATTTAAAAAAAGAATTCAAAGAGGAGATCGTACAAAACTTTATAACTGCATATAAACAAGGAAAAACCCCTAATCCATGTGTATTATGTAACAGACTATTTAAGTTTGGACTATTTTATAAAAAAGCACTAGAATTAGGGGCTGACTATATTTCTACAGGACACTATGCTAGAGTAAAAAACAACCGCTTAATGATGAGTCTAGCTGATGGGAAAGATCAATCTTACTTTCTATGCCAAATCAAAAAAGAAATACTTCCAAAAGTATTATTCCCCTTAAATAAATACCAAAGCAAAGAAGAAATTCGCACATTAGCACGAAAATATCAGCTACCAGTAAGTGAAAAAAAAGATAGTCAAGAAGTATGCTTTATCCCAAATGACGACTATAAAACTTTCTTAAAGAAAAGCGGACAAGAAGAAGTCGAAGGAAAAATAATATTAACAGATGGAACTGTATTAGGAAATCACAAAGGTCTATTCAATTATACAATTGGTCAGAGAAAAGGTCTAAACATCTCATATAAAGAACCATTATACGTAATACAATTAGATACAAAAAATAATAATCTTATCGTTGGCACAAATAACGAATTATTTAATCAAGAACTAATCGCAACCAATATGAACTACTTAGTTGAAAAAGACGAATTCTTTAAAACAAAATTATTCGCTAAAATACGGTCCAGAGGAAATTTAGAAGAAGTAGATACCGTCACCGAAGAACAAAATCGATTAAAAATAAAATTCAAAAATAAACTACGTGCAATCACTCCAGGCCAGCTAATCGTTTTTTATAATGAAAATAAAGAATGTTTAGGTGGCGCATACATAGAAAAGTAAATTAGACAAAATCTCAAATACAAAAACGTGTCAATTTACACTTGATTATTATTGTCAATATGTCTATAATTATATTAGGAGGGTAAATAAAAAATGAAAGAATTAAACATAGTATTAACTGAACTAGGAATTAGCAAAGTTAGATTAGCCAAGTATTTAGGAGTTTCAAGACAGATGCTATATAATTATCTAGCAATAGAAAACTTAAATGATTGGCCAAAAGAAAAAGCTGCTAAATTGCTAAGTTTATTGAATATAGAAAGCATAGAAGAACTAAAAGATGTAAAAATTAATGGAGAATATATCATTGAAGTAGAAAATAGATTAAAAGAAGGCGTAAAAGACTCTTCTAATAAAGAAGTAATTGCAGATTTAAAAGGATTTAATAAAAAAGAACAAGAACTATTATCAGACATCATCAATTTATTAAAAGAAAAACTAGCAACAGATAAAACAAAAGATACATATAATACTTATTTATATTTACACCACTTCTTACAATCAATGGAAACTACAGAAGAATTAAAATATATTCTAGCTTATATGTCTAAATCTTTAGGATTCACAGATCCAATGGAATTTGTATTTAATAGCGATAAACAATTTATTTTCGAAAGTATTATGTTTAGTGCTATGACACTATATAATAACGGTGGAGCATCAAAGAATAAGATTAGCGAAACTCATAAACGCTTCGTACAAGATATTGAACATAAGAAGGAAGAAAAACTATCAAGAACCCAAGAATTAAACTCTGCAAAAGTACAAGCCCTTGCTGAACTAGGATATACAGAAATTAATGAAGATAATGCCAAAGAAGTATTTGAAAAAATTGCAGAAATTCAATCAAGAAAAGTATAGATTCCAAAAAGGAATCTTTTTCTATAAAACAGAAAGAGAGTAGGGGAGAATAAATATGGAACTAATTGGATATATAATTATATTCTTTATAATAGGATTAATTGGAGGAGTAATTAACCAAACTTTATTTGAAAATACTAAAATAGGAAAAGTAAAAAAACAAATTGAAAATAATGAAAAGGTATATACAAAAAAAGATTATCTAACTATAACAGAAAAAAACTTTTATAACAAACTAAAAAAATTAGAACCACAATATAAAGTAATACCACAAATCAACTTAAGCACAGTAATTAATAAAACAAACAATACAAAATATCACACAGAGTTATATAGAAATATAGACTATGGAATTTTTACAAACGATTTTCAATTATTACTATTAATAGAATTGAATGATCAAACACATTATCAATCAAAAAGAAAATACAGAGATATCAAAGTACATGAAATATGTAAAAATGCAAATATTCCCATTATGACGTTTTATACAAATTATCCGAATGAAGAAAGTTATGTAATAAATAGAATATTAAAAGAAATTCAGCCAAGTATAAATAATAATTCAATATTAGAAAATAACAGTAATAATATAGAAGCAAAATAAGAAGTTAACATAATATCAATTATAGGAAGTTAGATATAATTAAAAAAACT